>ULSV01001574.1_pt1 | contig 56095 bp, 56 predicted proteins | sample 1956991 | NCBI WGS metagenome assembly ULSV01 (sample SAMEA4835717, study PRJEB28245) | human gut metagenome | biome: gut microbiome; material: fecal sample | place: Denmark | collected 2008 | reverse complement strand
GCTGATGGGCGAGGGCTTCATAGTAACGTCCTGTGTGCTCCATCACGATTCGGGACTCACCTTCAACAGAGTTGATGAGTTCTACAAGTGAATTGATATCACTAGCTGTGTGTTTGATTTCGAAAGGTGCGGAAACAATTTCACCGAAAGGTCGCATGATAGCAACCATACTCTTACCTTTTGAAACATCGATACCTACTGCGTTCATAAATTGTCACTCCTTAAGATTATTGCAATGGATAAATACCAGTTTTACTCATTGCCTATTCAATCTACTGTGGTGTGACGCGAATGCACCTATGGCGATTCAACCTGCATAAAACGAACGCTGCGAATGAGGAGCTGGTTATCAGTCTATAATACGGACGCAAAGTCCAAGAAGGGAAGACGATATACCAATTGCTCCATCATTATACAGCTTAAGCAACAAGATGGATAATTCCTTACTGGCTGTAAGGGATATTAACCATAAATATATTGTAGTAGAAGGGAGATAGATCGTATTGAAAGTAAGAGAAGATAAAATCAGGTAGATATTAGGACGTGGGAGAAATCCTGCGTTCTTTTTTAATGCGGATAAATATGATAGATGTTATAATGTGAAAAGATAAATGCGAAACATGTGCTATACTAGCAAAAGTTGTTAATTATATAAAGGTGGGAGAAATTTGACAAAAAGTAAAAAGACAAAAATACATAAAAAGATAGATGGTCAGCTTTTACAGATGAATAAGACATTTAGTAATCTCAAGATGAAACAGAAGGATAAGATCACAGGCTGGGTGTTTGAGGAATACAAAAAATATGTGACAGAGCATGATAAAGTACCTGATTTACTGGCAGATGAACAGATTGTTGAAGCTGTAATTGATAAGATAAATGAGGCACAAATCTGGATACCTGATGGAGAGATATACGATTATTATGGAAGAAAGAAACCACAACTTCAAAAGAGACTGGATAATGAAAAGGTAATTAAGTTTAAATCCTATGTCAGCTTTTATAAAAGTATTGTTGATCAGGACAGGGCATCCGTTGTTATATGCAATCTCAAGCATGAAATTATTTACATGAATCCGGCAGCTGTTACCAGCTATGAGAAGCGAGGTGGCGATAAACTTATTGGAAGAAGTTTATTAGATTGTCATAATCCGGAATCCAGAGATAAAATACAGCAGGTAGTGGACTGGTTTGCAGCAGATGAAAGCCATAATATCGTCTATACTTTTCACAATGAGAAACAGAATAAAGATGTTTACATGGTGGCACTCAGAGATGAAGGTAAGCTGATAGGATATTATGAGAAGCATGAATATCGAAATGTAGAAACTATGAAACAATATGATTTATGGTAATATTATGATATAGATTAAACAGGAAATCAGCAGATATTTTATACTCTACGAAGCGTAGAATCCGCATATATTCACCATTCTCTACGTTCCGTGGGTGTAAAACACCTATTTTTTATACTACTCTGTGGGCAGAAAGGAGGAAAACAATGGATCAGGTAAAAATTGGAAAGTTTATTTCTGATGAAAGAAAGGCAAAAGGGTATACACAGAAACAATTATCTGAATTGTTGGGAATCAGTGATAAAACAATATCGAAATGGGAGTGTGGAAACGGCTTTCCGGAAGCATCACTGCTGTTACCATTGTGTAATGAATTAGAAATAACAGTAAATGAACTTCTGACCGGAGAGAGAATTTCCCAGCAAAATTATAAGAAAAAAGCGGAGGAAAATATGGTGAATATGATTAGGGAAAAGGAAGAGAATAAGCAAAAAATATTATTAACAACAATTATTGGTATAATATCAACAATTACGTTTGTGACCTTATTATTAGTGGTTTGTTTTTACACAGATGTGATTGCATTACCAATTAAGATTGTGCTGATGCTGATTGCGTTAAGTGTGTTTGGTGTTGGATTATATGTTGCAATGTGGGGAGACAGGAAGATAGGATATTTTAAATGCAGGAATTGTAATGAATTGTTTACTCCAACATTTATGCAATATACTATGGGAATGCATATTGCGAGTACAAGATATTTAAAATGTCCTCACTGTAAGACAAGGACCTGGTGCAAGAAAGTCATGACCAAAGAGTGCTGATTAGATCATATAGACAGGGTATGGCAACAGCAGGTTGCTTTTCAAAACATGAATTTATCTATATGATATGGTTATGGAGGTGACGACTATGGAAACGAAAAATATTATTTTGAAACTTCGTACTGAAAGAGGAATGTCACAAGACGAGCTGGCAGATAAAATTATGGTAACAAGGCAGGCAGTATCACGCTGGGAACATGGTGATGCCATTCCTAATACTGATACACTTAAGCTATTATCGAAAGAATTTGATGTCTCAATCAATACGCTTTTAGGAGAACCCAGAAAGCTGATTTGTCAGTGCTGCGGGATGCCAATTGATGATGATTCCATATTGGGACGTGATAAGGATGGCACATTAAATGAGGAGTATTGTAAATGGTGCTATGCAGATGGAACATACACATATAATAATATGGATGAATTGATTGATGTGTGTGTAAAGAATATGGTAAATGAAAACTTTACCGAAGAACAGGCACGCTCTTATTTAAAAGAAATGCTTCCAAAGTTAGATTACTGGAAAAGGTATGATGAACTTAGTGACAATGGGCAGTTTGAAGAGTTTAAAAAGCAATTGATGAACGAAATTAATGATTTGCATATAGATGGACTCCCAAGGGTAGACAAAGCCTTTTTCATTTCACCAATCGTTGATATGGAAAAGCTGATTCTTGATATGATGGGATGGGCAGATATAACGGAAGAAAAGTTACGTGAAAAACAGTTGATAACCACAGGATTTGGAGAAACATTGTCCTGGGAATATTTGTGTTATGTGCGTAATCATCCGGTCAATTGGTCGGTTCCTACTTATATACTATATGGAGATAAAGATAATCTGACATCACAGGAAATTATCCATAAGTTTGCCAATGATGTCAATGCAGAACTAACAATAATGCAAAACGGAGAACATTGGTTTCATACAGCAGAGCAGATGTCATTTTTAGATGACTGGATTAAAAAGTATATTGGATAGATATCCGACAGGGAGAATGATGATGTGGTTGATTGCAGTTGTATTTTTTGGAAATATTGCGGTTTATATTTCCATAACGACAATAATTGATATTATGTTGATGGGAAAAATAACACCAAGGATATCTATGAAATGCAGACAGAGAGAATATATTGTAAAAAATCAAAATCGGATTGACATTCAGACTGGATATCAATGCTCGGCATTTTCAGTAGCCTATTTGTTGCGATACTATGGAATAGATGCTAACGGAGCAGATATTTATAATCAAATGCCATACAAAATGAAAGATGGATGTGTATATCCTAAAGGACTGTCAAAAGTATTGCAGGAATATGGCTTATGTGCAAAGTACTATTCAGGTAATCTCAAGGCATTACAGAATGAAGTATGTAAAGGAACACCTGTTATCGTTATGATTCGTGTCAGAAACGATAAAAATTGGCTGCATTATGTTCCTGTCGTTGGATTTGATGACAGACATGTATTTGTTGCAGAATCGTTACCGGAATTAGTGAATTGTAATTGTAAGTATTATAATCGCAGAATTGAAAAGAAGTTTTTTTTGCAGCTTTGGAATACGGCAATGTTAAAACAACCACTTTTTAGGAATACGTTCTATGTTGTAACAAAATATAACACAAAAAAGGGTGAATGAAATGAAAAAGGTAACCAAAAGAAAAATTATTTTATCCGGAATACTTTTTCATATGATATTAGTCTTTACTGCCTGCGGATTATGTAATAAAGCTACATTTATAGGGGATGAGATATTGGATACAGATTTTTACGATATAGCTTTTGAACAGATGAACTCGACACATTCTCATAATATAGATATGGACGTCGGTGAAAGTATTAAGGTAAAGATTATCAGCAAATCCGGAAAAATTTCCGTACAAGTATATAATGAAGATGATCAGCCAGTGTATAGAGGTGATGATGTAACGGATGCAGAATTTGAAATACAGATTAATGAAAAAGGAACATACCGGTTATGCGTTAGTGGAAAGAAAGCAAAAGGGCATGTTATTTTTTCAAGGTGCAAAGAGGAAAAGGACATAAAGAATGAATAATAAAAGTGAAAAAATCTGCCGTTGTATGGTATAGGTCCGGTTATTGTATTTGGGCAGTTACTGATTGCCGGTGGCGCAATTGCCATTTCATATAAATTTAAATGGGATTGTTATGAATATGAAATGCTAAACATTCCATTAAAAATCATTGGTATTTTGTCTGTTATCTTTGGATTGTATTTAAATTATTCAGCGAAACATATATCAAACTTGTTTGAAAATGTATCAGAGAATAGATTGATTCAGGATGGAATATACGGATATGTAAGAAATCCTGTATATAGCGCAGCTTTTTTTGTAAGTATTGGAACTGTCAGCATGACAAACAGACTTATCCTTTTAGTAGCTGTTGGCATAATTTGTTGGAGCTATATGTCACTATTATTGGTTGTCACGGAAGAAAAATGGCTAAGAGATTTGTATGGAAAGCAATATGAGGATTATTGCAATAGAGTAAACAGGTGTATTCCATGGTTTAGAAACAAAGTATTGTAATATACTTGACAAGTTAACACTAGGTAACTTGATAACAGATTTAAATCAGGAGAGATAGACATGGAAAGCAAAGAAAAGAACACAAAGGAAAAAATATTGGAAGAAGCTTTGAAGTTATTTGCACAGAGTGGATATATGGGAACATCCATGAATGATATTGCTTCAAAACTTGGAGTGACCAAGGCTGCATTTTGATGGGAAAAATCAAGTTGACTGTAGAAGTACATGGGTATATGATCAAAATATGGGAATAAAGTACTGAATTAATAAAAGCATTTAGAAATGATATAGAAAATACATAAAGAGAAAAGGAGCATGTAGTTATGAAGAACAGAAAGAAGTTTTTTGCCTTTTTACTCATTTTTGTTATGATAGTGACTTGTATTTCACCACAGCAAATTAATGCAAAAACGACAGGTAAAAAAGTTGCAGTAACGAGAGAAGAGTGGATTTGTGCATTATTAAAGCAAGCGCATATTAAAACAGGAAAAGTTTCCAAATATCATTTTTCAGATACCAAGAAGAGCAGTAAGAAAAAAGTTATCGAGACAGCATATTCCCGAGGGATTCTTCCGGTAAAAAAGAACAGTAAAAAATTTTACCCGAAAAAAGCTGCAACCCGTGAGTTTATGGCAGTCACGACTGTACGAGCGCTGGGATTTCAGGCAAATAAAGCAGTTTCGCCAAAGTGCAAGGATAAAAAGAAGTTAAAATATCCAGCGGAAGATAAGGTGGCATTAAATCAGAAGATCATATCTCTTAAGAAAAAACAGTTTCTTCCGAAAAAAGCAATTACCAAGGCGGAAAAGAAGAAAGCGCTACGTGTCGTTAAGAAGCTTAACAATACAGGAAAAGTCAATCCAGAACATAAAAATGTTGTGACATATCAAAAAGATGTGGAACAGATATTAACTGATACGGAATCATCCTATATGGTTATCCCACAAGGGGATATGTTGCTGGTCTCTATCCCTAAGAATGAAAATATGCAACAAATAAAAAGTGGAAAAGTGATTCTATTACCAAAGAAAACAGGAACAGATAATCAGCTTGCATTGAAGGTAAAAAGTGTTACAGATGCAGGAAATGGAATGCTGCAAATCATTGGTGAGACACCTGATATTTCAGAAGTTTATCAGAAAGTGGACATACAGAAAGAAAAACAAGCGGATATGTCCATGTTTGTTCCAAATGAAGATGTGGTCGCTTCCGTAAGCAATTTAAATAGTGGATTAAAAGGTGCAAGCATACAGGCAACGGTATCAGCTGAAAATGGGAAAATAGTCGAACTGAAAGAACAGAAATTAGGAACCGTCGGGACTTTTTCGGGAAGTGTGGAGCTCTCAGCGCCAAAGGTTACAGCGATTGTAGATGCCGATTTTTCAAAGAGGCTGCATCCGGTATACCGTGAGGTTTCAGTTTCGTTGAATGAGGATATTACAGCAAAAGCAGAATTGAAATTCTCGAGTAAAGGAGTAGGTTCAGAGAAAATTTATGTTGGTCATGTGTCAACATATCTTGGAGATGGATTGTATGCAGATGTGGTGTGTTATCTCAACGTTTCCGCAGATGGAAAAGCAACGATCCAATATAAACTTGCGAATACACTAACGGCTTCTTATATAAATGGTGATTTTCGAATAAATGAAGATAGTAACGGAAGCTGGGAAGGAACAAAAGCAGAAGTCAATGGACAGCTTTTAGGGGAACCACAGTTGAATCTTAGATTTTTTGGATATTGGTTTGATGAAAAATTGTATGGATCGATCGATATTGTCGGTGTGCAGGCAGATATTGGACCTAAACTGAAGGCAACCGCAACAGTTCATGATACGGAACCAAAGCTGTGTACGAATCTGGATTTGTATGGTTATGCTTCAATTGGCGTGAATACTGACTTTGGCATTGGAAAGTGGTTGAAAAATCATACCAGGATTACGCTTACGAAGGTGATTCTGGATAATAATACAGCAAACCCATTGCGTGGAAAGTGGCATTATGAAGATGGGAAGAGAACGGAAGGGGATAAGTGTACATATCAGAATAAAAAAGATAAGGAAAATTCAATTTTAAGAAAAATAATAGGGAACTATTGTTTTGATCGGGAATTGTATTATAACAAAAATGGAACTGGACCATCAGAAGACTTTGGAAGTCAATTTTCCACATATGAACCATATCTGAAAATAAAAGAGAACAATAAAATAACATATTGGTTTAGCTTTTATGGTGGAGATGGAATATATAAATTAAATGGTAATATTATTAGAACAAAAATAGATGATCCCAATAATGGTGTAGTTAAAGAGAAAATGAAAGTAATAGAAAAAAATAAGACAATATATATAGTTCAAATCATATATGGTAAAACAATATATTGGAGAAAAACTGAATAACATGAGCTGTGAGAACATGATCGAGATGATGGAGATCATGCAGGAACAGGTACAGAAAAAGAAGCAGAAGAGTAGTCAGAAATTGGCATTTCATCACAAAAATATACTGGAAAAAGAGGAAGATCGTTCTAGTTTCGAAGTGACAGAAACAATTGAATATAAAACTGAGCTGTGAATATTTTAGAAAAATTGCATAAAATATCATGGTTTTGCTCATTATACTATTGAAATTTTAAAGCAATAGGTGTAAACGCTTATCAATTGTAATGTTCGACTGGAAAAAAAGTACTATTGCTAGGAGGAAAGGAAATGTCAGAAATCAGAAAAGAGCGGGTTTTGGATACGTTCGCCGCACACAGAGAACATAAAATTGAGTATGGTTCAAAAGCAGATACGGTTATGAGATTTGCACAAAATACCCAATATAATATTGACGCTGTCAGAAAAGAAAGAAAGTTTCGACAGATGGTATAAAATGAAAGCCTGATGTATGTCAGGTTTTTATTTTTCACAAAATGCAAAAGAGGGGGATCGGATTATGGAAATACAGACGATTCATTTATACAGAGATACGGATAGAGATATAGAGCCAGAGAAAGATGATAAGGTTTTTCGGGCAACAGATTATTTTGACCGTCTTATTGCAAAGGAAAGAAGGTTGATCGATACTTTTAGCTCCATAATGAATCTGGGACAGGACGATATCGTAAAAAATGATACTGCCATGCAAAGCTATACTCTATATTTTAGTGAGGATGATATGGAAGATGCATATGTGGCTGATATGTGCTTATCTCCATTTAAACAACATGAGCTGGACGGAATTTCTATGCCTTTTTTAAGCATTATTCAGATTCATATAACAACAGAGTCACTGCGTCGAATTAAACAGAATCGTGGTGTAGATGTCATTAAACAGTATCAGAATGATATTGCAGGCATATTAAAAGGATTTAAGAAGATAGATTCAGGAAATTCGTAAAAAGTATTATTTTAAAAGTAAAGGGCATGTGGTAAAATAGGGTATGCAGTAGAGGGGCAGTTTTCAGTGATACTGGGAACTGCCTTTAATAATAAAAAATGTTATTAGGATAACATTAAATTCAGAAAGTACTTAGGAAATTCAATATGATAAAACAATTGAAAACAATTTTAGGAAGGTATGTAAAAAAGAAAAAAATAGTAACAGAGATTCCAGAAAGAGCAATAACGAATGAAACTGATAATTATGATATAAGTGTTAGAAAGTATAAAAATATACCATTGTATACTGAAGAAGAGATGGAGAAAGCACCTATTGACGATAGTGACGAAGTTAGATATGAATGTTTAGGGCGCCAAGTAATAAATGGCTATGTTGGATTATATAAAGGTAAATGGATAGTAGGAAGAAGACGAGATGGGTGCATTGTTAAAACATGCAAGGATTTATTGTTTGATAGTCTAGATCCTGAAAAAGAAAAAAGAAATCGACACATTTTAGAAGTACAAAATAAGGCATTACTTGGAGAAGACATAGCAAATGAGATATTTTGTAAATTTACATATGATATAGAAAAGCAGGATATATTTGCGCTTCATGTGACATTAGAACGAGAATATGTTGAAAATGAAATTATAGAAGATTCTGGAACATATGGCGGAATACATTTTGTTCCCATTGATAATATTGATTTATGTGCGAACAAAGGAAATACATATTATGGGAATAAAATAGCATTATTGAAGCCAATAAGTGATGAAGTATATTATGAATATATGGAAGATACATTTGTTGGTAATAAAGTGTATATTACAAAAGTGATGTATTTATCAAGTGTGGAAACATGGAAGTATTTGAGTCAGTTAACTGTAAGTCTCAGAGAACATAAAGAAAAATTATGCCAATATCTGAAAGGACTGGAGAACTTGCTTCCAGAAGAGGATTATACATCCAGTATAAAGTTTATTGAAGAACTATAGAAAAGAGAGACATGCGTATGGAAAGTAATGTTTTGGCAACGGTATTAACCTCTTCAGTAGTTGCAGGTGTAATTTCATCATTAGTTGCATATTTTCAGTTTCATAAAAATAATAAATTAGTGTACATAACAAATGAAAGAAAAGCGTGGAGAAGCGATATACGTAGAATTGCTGAAGAGATTGAGGCAGCAACGGGATATGAAGATATTCGAAAACCTTTGGTGGAGTTAAAGGTGCGTATTAATGCGTATGGAAAGAATACAGATGATGTAAAGAAGGATTCACATATTTGGAAAGTAATTGAACGGCTGCAAAAACAGAACGATGATTTCGATGAGGCGAAACAATTACTGATTTTGTATTTATCAACACTATTAAAAATGGATTGGGAAAGAAGCAAAGAAGAGATAAAAGGAAATACTTATAAAATTGTACTATATTTTGTGACGTTGGCTACAGAAATTGTTTATTGCTATATTTATCTAGTTGAACTGAAAATATCATCGAACTTAATGTTTATTGGATCCATTATTATCATGATGTTACCAATTATTTTGCCAGAGAGGTCAGGTATAAATCTTGATGATGCGATAGAATGGGTAAAGGGCAAAGAAAATATATTTTTTCATAAGTTCATAAAAACTATGTGTATTTGCTTGCTATTATTTATTGGAAGTATACTATTAGAATGTTTATTTGACAGTATATTGATGAAATGGACGGAGTTTTGGCTTCCGATGGTTTTATTATTTGTTGGTTTTACAATAAGATATTTATATGAATATAGAAAATACTTACTAGATATTTATTATATTTAAAATATATCAATGTGCAGAAATACTGAAAAAAAGTGCATGCATTATGAAAATGGTATTAAGGATGAAAAAAATATATGAAAAAATCTGTCATTAACTTGACACAATCAAGGAAGCGTTAGAGGATGTAGATTTTTCTGATACAGAGTTATATGCAGATCAATCGGAAAACAGCGTTAATTATTGGTGGCTGAATGCAAACCCGAAGATATGGAGTTTTTCGGACATTGAGGTTGGCGAAGAACAGAATTATACGATGTACAATGACAATGGAAATAAAAGACGAATTTTTCAGAATTTCCTTGATGCCAGAGAAGGTGATCTGATTATCGGATATGAATCAAATCCAGTAAAGCAGGTGGTGGCAATCTGTCGTGTTACCAAACAAAATGATGGCGAAAATCTGTATTTTGAAAAGATAGAGGGATTAACATCTCCGATAGATTACACGCTGTTGAAAGATGCTCCGGAACTGGAGAAAATGGAATATTTTATGAATCCACAGGGAAGTCTCTTTAAGCTGACCAAAGGAGAATATGATTTTATCATGGATATGGTGCGTGAGGAAAATCAAGAGAATCCGATTGGTAGTGAACAAGCAGAGTCTTATAGTAAAGAGGACTTTCTTTCAGAAGTATATATGACTTCTGAAAAATATGATTCATTGAAAGGTTTACTTCTTAACAAAAAGAACGTTATTTTGCAGGGGGCACCGGGCGTTGGAAAAACATTTGCGGCAAAAAGGCTTGCCTATTCCATTATGGGTGTTAAGGATGAATCAAGAGTAGAATTTATTCAGTTCCACCAGAATTATTCCTATGAAGATTTTATTATGGGATATAAACCGTCAGGTGAGGGATTCCGGTCGTATTTGGACAGATTTAATGATGATACATTTTATGCCTTGATTGAAAAAATAAAGGATCTCAATTTTGAGATAGCAAAAGATCCTTCTTTGGGTTCTGGATTCTGCATCGGGCATAGTTATTTCTGTGGGCAGGATGAATGTACAGATGAATGGATGCAGTCTGTGGTTGAGTATGATATTTTACCTATGCTTGAGGAATACTGGTTTGACGAACCTGCAAAAATTCAAAAGTGGCAGAATATTTTAAGAGGGGTGTTTAATGACTAATGACAAAGGGATTTTAATAAAAAATATATATTATATGCTGACCTATGCATTTCAGTCCCTGCGTCAGTCAAATTATGATTCGGTGGCTACAGAGGACTTTGAGAATATTCATGACATGTTTGCCGCAATACTCGGCAAAGGAGTGGCAAATCAGCTTAAACAGGGATTGTATAAGGAATATATTCTTCAATCAGAAGAATTGTCCGTTTTAAGAGGTAAACTTAATCTTCAGGGAACGATAAAAAACAGAACACAACATAGGCAAAAGCTGGCATGTGAATATGATGAACTATCTGAAAATAATCTTCTGAACCGCATTTTGAAAACTACCATAATGATATTGATACGGCAGAAAACTGTGAAACCGGATAGAAAAGTTCTTTTGAAGAAAAATCTGATTTTGTTTGAAAACGTAGATATGATAGAACCAGATCAGATACGATGGGACAGGATTCGCTACCAGCGTAACAATCAAAGTTACCGGATGCTTATGAATATTTGTTATCTGGTGCTTGGCAGTTTGTTACTGTCAACAGATAAAGGTGAAACTAAGCTGGCAGTTTTTTTGGATGAACGTTCTATGCACAGTTTATATGAAAAGTTTATTCTGGAATATTTTCGTTATCACCACCCGGAGTATAAGGCAAATCCTGATACGATTCCGTGGAATATAGACGATGGAATGATTGATTTCCTGCCAAGCATGGTAACTGACATTACATTGAAATCTGCTGGTAAGGTATTGATTATTGATGCAAAGTATTATGGACACACGATGCAGACACAGTATGATGTCAGCAGCATTCATTCAGGAAATTTGTATCAGATATTTGCGTATGTGAAAAATCTGGATAGAAATCAAACCGGAAATGTTGCAGGAATGTTACTATATGCAAAGACACAGGAACAAATAACACCGAATAATAAGTATTCTATGGATGGCAACACGATATGGGTGCGGACATTGGATTTGAACCTTCCGTTTCCGCAGATTGCAGAGCAGTTAGAGAAAATAGCAGGTGATTATTTTGGAAGCGGAAAGTTTGATAGAACTGGTATCGGAACAGACAGAAGATGCGAAGGAATCATCGAATACGGCATTTAGCTATCATATGAGAGCTGTTTTATTCACATGGAATATTAGAATAAGGGGAATAAAGATGATTTGTGGAATGACATATTACCAGATATGCTGGTATTTTTTGATCTATTCATTTGGAGGCTGGGCACTTGAAGTTGTCTATCATGCGGTAGCCTGTGGAAAAGTAATTAACAGAGGATTCCTAAATGGACCCGTGTGTCCGGTATACGGATTTGGAGTGCTTTCGGTATTTGCGATGATGAATACGTTTCAGGGCAGCGGATACCAGCTGAGTGACGGTATGATTTTCCTGTTTGGTGTGATTTTGGCAACTGCGGTTGAACTGATCGCCGGATGGCTCCTCGACGTTTGCTTTCATGCAAGATGGTGGGATTATTCCAACAAGCCATTGAATTTTCATGGATATATCTGTCTGGAGTTCTCATTGATCTGGGGAGTGGCGATTCTGCTTGTTGTGAAAGTATTTCAGTCTTTTGTGGAACATCACACTTCTGCGCACGCGCCATCCATTGTGGGATGGATAGTCGTTGCAATACTTTATGCATTGTATCTGGCGGATCTTATGGTGACCGTTGCGGTTATTCAGGGACTGAACAGGAAACTTACGAGGCTGGATACAATTCGTGCCAACATGCGGGTGATCAGTGATAAGATCAGTGATTCTCTGGCAACAACGACGATTGATACCGTACAGAAAGTTGGCGAAGGTAAGGTGCAGGCGGCTTTGGCCAGGGCAGAGTTTAAGGAAGCAACGGAAGAGAAAGTAAATAAATCCATTGAGACGCTTCGCAAAAATAAGGCAGATTTACAGAAGGAATTTGATGAGTTATCCAGCTCAATCGTAGAGCATACGTTTGTGGGACAGGGACGGCTGATCAAGGCTTTTCCGGATATGAAACACAGAGATTATCTGGAAGTGGTTCAGGAATTAAAGAATAAGATGAGAGATAGAAAATAGAATATATCCCTTTTGAGTTTGTCAAGTAAAGTGTGTAAATTTTTTGATTTTTTTGTGGTGGTCGATAAATCGCCCACCATTTTTACGAGCTTCAATCAAACGGAAGAGCCGTCTTTTTAAATTTCATATATTTTGTAAATATAATTTTTGACAGGATCGGAGTAACACAGCCAATTTTTGTTGGTGCAAGTGACGGAGGTATGGTTGCACAGATCTATACACAGAAGTATCCGAAAGAAGTTGGCGGAATCATTCTGATTTCAACCGGTGGGATGGATGCGGCTACGCTTAAAAGCCTTAAGAAGAAATATTTTCTTGCACCGCTTATGCTGTTTTATATGAAACATTGCAATTATGAAAAATTAAAACCGAAACTGATCAGGGCAGGAATGGGACATATCCGCAATGAAAGTAAAGAAGAAATTGCGTATGCACAGGAGATGTTTGAAACTATTTTTAAGGATTATACGAAGGAAAAAGCTGTGCATATTTCCGGGCTGCTGGCTGATCTGATGAATCAGACACCTGTCACAGAGTCGGATTTTAAGGAACTGGAAGGCAAAATATTACTGATACTTCCGGATTAGGATTTCTTTTCCGGTAAAATGCAGAAAGATCTCATTCGGCTGATGCATAATCCAACCATTAAATATGTTTCGGGTGGGCACCTTTCGACAGTCCTGAAAGTAGAGGATTATGTGCAGACAATTCGTGGATTTCTGCTGAAAAATTTCTGAATATTGCATATATGCCGGATCAACACATTCGATGTATAAAGTTTTTGAAAGATGTGACGATACTTGTATTAGTAGCAGTGCAGATGCAGGGGCTGGCACAATGATGTTGATCTTGTGATAGGAGGAAGGGTTATGGCAGTTAATACAAACACAATAGTTTCAAATGTATATGCTCAAAATTATACACCGGGCAGTAAGGAAAAAACGAAAGTAGCCAGGAATACGGAAACCGGGGAAGTAAAGAAAGAAGAGAAGGTAACGGAATCCAAAGATTTGGGAAAGACGATTGGTGATCCAAAACTTTCGAAAGAAGCGCAAAAGTATTATGAAAAATTAAAAAAGAAATACGGAAATTATGATTTTATTCTGGTAAGCAAAGATCAGAAAGCAAATGCTCAGGCAAATGCCGCAAAATATGCAAATAATATTAAGACAGTCGTTCTTATTGATGAAGAGAAAATTGAACGAATGGCTACGGATGAGAGTTATCGTAAGAAATACGAGGGAATTCTCAGTGGAGCAACAGCACAGCTGCAACAGTTAAAATCCAGCGTGGAAAAATCCGGTGCTGATGTAAAGGGGTATGGCATGCAGGTGAATGATGGTGGAACCACTTCGTTTTTTGCAGTGCTCAGAAAATCATCGTCGGATCAGAAATCCAGAATTCAAAAGTCTGCGGAGAAAAAGAAGGCGGAAAAGAAAGCAGCGGAGAAAAAGGCAGAGAAAAAGAAGGAGAAGGAACGCCTGGAGAAATCCAAAGAATCCAGGACTGAGAGTGAGGATGATACACAGACCATTACATTAACTGCCAATTCTGTAGAAGAGCTTATGGATAAAATAGGTGAATATACATTTGTAGAGAGGAGTAATGAAGTCCGGACGGACCGCGAGAAGCTCATGGGACAACATGTGGATTATAAGCTGTAAAAGCAAAAATTGAAATAAAGGAAATTGCAACATTGGCACAGACATATACCGTAAGAATAAAAAATGGAACAAAAAGCGTAAAGCGCTGCCGCATTTTTCTGTGGTGGAAGAAATATACCTGTATCAGGCGGGAAAATAGCAGAGTATATTATGAAAAAAAGGAATGTTCCAGATGGGAAAAAAATCATATGCAGCGTTATTGCAGAAGAAGGAATCTTACATTTGAAGCAGTGCCAACGCAGTATACGCGAAGCAGCAATTACCGTAGCCTTTTTTTTGCAAAGTATCCATCACCTACCGGAAAATACCGGTGTGCATACTGTGGGAAAAAGAAGTCAAAAGATAAAATAACGATTGACCATATTTTTCCGGTTCATTGCATGGAGGAGTATCCGGCAGTGCGTAGAAGAGCCGCATTGTTTGGAATTCACGGTTCGAATGATATGAAAAACTTATGTACTGCCTGTATGCGGTGCAATCAGAAAAAAGAAGCGAAAATGGGAATCTGGATTCTGAAAGGCTTTATTGGAAAACAGCCTTGGTACTGGCCGCTTCGGAGAATACTTACGGTGATACTGGTGTTTTTTGTGCTATATCTCGGGCGAAAAATATATATGCCTGTGGTATGTAACTGGATAAATACATTACAAAAATAAAAGCTGGGAAAATGTATAAATACATGCAAATCAGGGAATTATTTTCCAGAGGTGAAAAGCATGAAAAACAGGATGTAACTTACGGAGGATAAAAAGAATATGGCAATTGGAGCATTACAGACAGGATACACTACATTATACGGAAAAATAGCAGGACTGGGTACACAAAACGGACAAACGCGCGGAAGCAATTTTCGGGAGCATATAGACGGAACCGAAAAGAAAGCGCCGTATCAGCATCTGGCACAAAACGGTACAATCACGTACAAAGGAGTTACGTTTGTATGTGATACGGACAGAAATCGGATTACACTCGGGGATGTCACCGACCGTAGCAAGTGTCTGAACATCAGCTTAAAAGGTGGCGGATGCCTGATGGTCAACCGGGATAATCTCAGTGACCTGTCACAGGCAATTACGATGTTCTGTCCGGAGGATATCAACCGTATCATGACAGCAATCGCGGAGGATAAGCGGGCGCAGCAGATGCTTCTGGAAAAGGATGAAATGGAAAGCAGTGTTGGGGAAATCATCACGGAATAAAAGAATGTACTATGATTTAACAAAAGGAAAAATATCAAAAAATCTTATCTTATTTGCACTGCCGATGATGGCGGGCAATCTGATGCAACAGTTTTACAATATTGCGGATACACTGATTGTCGGGCGCGTGGTTGGAAAGAATGCACTCGCGGCGGTGGGGTCCGCCTATACACTTATGACCTTTCTGACCTCGATTTTTCTTGGGACTTTCCATGGGGGCAGGAGTCTTATTTTCCATTTATAAAGGGAAAAACGATAAGCATGCGCTGCGGGTAGCTGTGGCGCATGCTTTTGTGCTCATCATGGCAGTGATGGTCTTCGTTAACGTGCTGGTGTATGTGTGTATGCATCCTATTCTGTGGTTTCTACGTGTGCCACAGGAAGTCATGGAGGAGATGCAGCAGTCGGTCATGAATTTTGGAATTCTGATGGTGCAGGGGCTTGTAAACAGTTTCGGGGCAACAACGATGGCGGCATTTGCGGCAGCGGTCAAAATTGACACATTTGCATATCTTCCGGTACAGGATTTCGGCAATGCGTATTCCACGTTTGTCGCACAGAATTATGGGGTGAAAGATTACGGACGGATCCAAAAAGGAACGAAGGAAGCCTTTGCGATCAGTATTGTATTCAGTATCATTATTTCCATTCTGGTGTGCACGTTTGCAGCATCTCTGATGGAGATTTTTGTGAAGGCACAGGAGACGGCGGTCATCGCGTGTGGTGTGCAGTATCTGCGTATCGAGGGCTCGTTTTACTGTGGAATCGGGTGTCTGTTTCTGCTGTACGGATATTACCGGGCAATCAACAAAGCACAGATGTCAGTGGTACTTACGGTGATCTCTCTGGGGCTGCGTGTTGTGCTGGCCTATATCCTTTCGGTGCCGTTGAAAGCCCCGGGAATCTGGGTGGCAATTGTGAATCACAAAAATTTAAAAGAAATTTAATAAGAAGACAAAAGATTCCGTGCTATAATGAGCCTGTCAGAATGTAAAACGATGGGAGGAAATGAGCATGAGAACGTATGGACGTTTATTGAAAAATATAGCAGCAATAGCACTTCTTCTGGCATTACTTTCCATGCTATTGCCGTTTTGTAAGTTTTCGGCAGGCGGGCAGGAGATGACGCTGTCCGGTCTGGATGTGGTGAAAGCAGGAGGAAGGGCAGGTTATACGTATCTGACAGAAGGCAGAGTGGCAGATACTTTCGTTTTAAAAGCTCCGATCACGGTTGGTACGGTAAAAAGCAGTCTTTCTTATGTACAGGGAGTGGGACAGATGCGGCTTCTGGCAGTTTGTGCCATTGCAGCGCTGCTTCCGGTACTGCTTTGTTTTTTGTCTGTGGGAATGTTGTTTCTGGCGGAAGGAAAAAAGACGATGCTGCTGCCAACGCTGTTTACCAGTCTGGTGCTGGCAGAACTGCTGATTGTTTTGGCTGTGTTTCCGGCACTGTATCCGTTTCTGTTGTCAGGGATATATTTCTTTACCCTGCTGCACGGAGCCGCATGGATACTCATACTGACAGGATGGATTACAGGAGGGTACCGTCCACCCGAAAAACAGGGAAATGAGCAGATAAAAAGGGAAAAGAATCCGAAGCGGTCCGGACACGGCTGGCGGCGCAAAAAATCCCACCGGCGGAGAAAGTCGAAAAAGAAACGCAGCCGGAAAGAGGATTCTTCCACAAAAAAGAAGAATACGGTAGGAAACAAAACATTCGAGTGGAAACATTGTCAGATTTCCTATGACCCTTCGAAACAGACATACCGGATGATCAGTGATTCTCCGGAGAAGATTTTACTGCTGAAAGAAGACAACGTGATAGGAACGTTAGAACAGGGAGAATGCGTACATGTGGAACGCCCGGTGACGCTGCAGATTCAGGGAAAAGAAGAACGTCTGCATTTAAAATAAATGACAGGAAAAGAAAAACTCCGCAGAACCGGAACCCTCAGGGATTTGATTCTGCGGAGCCTTTTATTTTTTCCTGCGGATATGTACCTCCGGAATCGCTACATTGTCATAGTGCACTGGGGCATCTTCACCCGGAGTTTCTTCGTGATCTTCCGGTTTGTGGGTGTGCACTTCCGGAATCGCTACATTGTCGTAGGTCAGATCGTAATTATGTTTTTCAGTTGCCTTTTTCTTTAATTTTTTCCAAAACATTTTCGTTGTCCTCCCAATTACAAAATATTGATAAAAAAGGTAATTACAAGGCTGTTGATAAAATCCGCAAATAAACTTCCGATCAGGGGAATCAGGAGATACGCTTTTACGGAAGGTACATAGCGGTCACAGATGGCCTGCATGTTTGCCATGGCGTTTGGTGTGGCACCCATACCAAAACCACAGGTTCCGGCAACCAGTACGGCAGCATCGTAATCCCGTCCCATAATGTTAAACTCGATGAAGTAAGTAAATACACAGATCAGTAAGACCTGTGCGGTCAGCAGGATTACAAGCGGAAGTGCCAGGGAAGCAAGTTCCCAGAGTTTTAAGGTGATCATTGCCATACCCAAAAAGAGGGAAAGACAAATACCACCGAGGTCATTGATCTCACCCATGTGGATTGTTGCTTTGCCAGAGTATTCGGCAATGTTGCGGATCAATGCGGCTGCCAGCATGGCACCGATGTAAACCGGAAAGGTAAGCCCGGTTTTGGTCAGAAAATAGGAAAAAATTGTTCCCAGACCGATCGCAAGGATTAACTGAAATACGGCGGATGCATACATGTTCGTATGACGCTCATGCTTCTTTTCGTCCTCAACCAGCAGACTGTCATCTTCCGTGACTGCCGTGGACAGCAGGTTCTGTTTTTCAATCAGGCGTCTGCCGAGCGGACCGCCGACCAGACTGCCGACAATCAGACCAAAGGTGGCAGCTGCAGTACAGATCGTGGTGGCTCCCTGAATATTAAAGTCTTCTAAGACAGGACCGAATGCTCCGGCTGTACCATGACCGCCGACCATTGGGATGGAGCCGGTGCACATACCAATCAGCGGATTTAAGTGCAGGACATGGGACAATCCCACGGCAAGAAGGTTCTGACATATAATCAGTGCAACGACAAGACCGAGGAAAACTGCCATGGCTGTGCCTCCGCTTTTTAACACTTTTAAGTTGGCCTGAAAACCGACCGAGGTAAAGAAAAATACCATGCATACTTCCCGGAGTGTGTCGTCAAAAGAAAATTCCGCAATTCCGGTAACATAACAAAGACAGGTCAAAATTGCAAACAAAAGACCACCAATGACAGGTGCCGGAATACAGAATTTTTCCAGAAATCGGATGCGGTGTCTTAAAAAGCTGCCAAACAAGAGTACCAGTACAGCAACTGCCAGCGTCTGGTACATATTCAAATGTATTTCCATAGTTGTCCTTCTTTCAAATGTTATTTTGTATTGACGCTGATTCCCTGCTTGGCATAATAAGCAGCAGCACCCGGATGGAAGGGAATGGTTACACCAGAGGATGCATCTGTCTCGTCAAAAGCAGCGTCTAAAGATGTGGCATAGGCCAGATCCTGTGCGTGGGAAAACAGGGTTTCTGTAAGTTTTTCCACGGTTTCTTTGGACAGATCATCGGAAGCAAGCAGTACGGCTTTGACTCCGATGGTTGTCACGTCTTTGTTTTGTCCACTGTAAGTGTTTGCAGGAATGATATATTTACGGTATTCCTTTGTGGTTGCAAGCAATTTTTCCAGACAGGTATCATCGATGGAAAGGAGCCGCAGATCACATTCCTTTGCCAGTTCTTCGATGACAGCAGTGCGGATGCCGGCGGTGCAGAATAAGGCATCAATTTCACCGGAGGCAAGTTTTCCGGCGGCATCTGCATAATCCAGATTCACCATGTGCACCAGTTTCGCAGTCAGACCACTCAGTTTTAAAATTTCGGTAGCGTTTTGTTCGGTTCCGGATTCGCTGGCACCGATGCTGACGGTTTTTCCCTGCAGATCATTTAATGTCCGGATATCAGAATCTGCCCGGACGACGATCTGGCAGGCTTCGGTATAAAGTCCTGCAATGGCACGGTATCCCTGTTGTTTGTTATCAGAAAAACTGCCGGTTCCTTCATGGGCTGCCCGGACCAGATCCGCCTGTGCGATCCCAAGATCAATGTAATTTCCGGACAAAAGCCGTAGATTTGCCGCAGATCCGGCGGTGTTTTTAACTTCAAATTTCAGGTCGGAGGATTCTTTGGATGCCAGACCGGCATAAGCATTTGCAACGGTATAATACATCCCACCGATGTCGGCTGCACCGAAACGGATGGTCTTTGTCTGGTAGCTGCATCCGGTAAGGAGCAGGGCAAGGCAAAGAAATAGTCCTATTTTTTGTTTCATAGCTATAAGTCCTTTCTTAAGTTGTTATGCAATAAACATTGCCGTAAAATGTATTTTACACGAAAAGAGTGAAAAAGAAAATATAAAATTCCGCAAGGTGATTGTATCCTAAAATGAAATTTTCCTGAAAGTTAAAATTTTGGTTGACAGACACACTGTAGTGTATTAAACTGTTAATAAATTAAAGAGAAATAAAATCATTGAGCGAAGGTAAGTACAGCAGATGATTCCTTTCAGAGAGCCGGCGGCAGGTGTGAGCCGGCAGGATAGTTTGTCATGGAATGGATTCGTTAGATGCAAGGTGAAAGCGTAAGGCGAGTAGTTGAGCCGTTTCCCCACGTTATAGGGGCATGGATATCGAGACAAAGAGATTTTGTTTTCTGTATCACAAGAGGTTGCGTAATTGGTGGCAGTTATTTCCGGTTCGGGGATGGCTGCCTTTGTTAGTTTTTCAGTTACGGAGCGAAGAAGGGTGGCACCACGAGGATAATCGTCCCTGATCCGGCAGCAGTCGGACCAGGGACGTTTTTTATTTGGAAAAAAGGAGCAGTAATATGAAGCGGAGATTACGGGTATACAAAAAGACAGTCAGCATTGTAAATGAAACAGCGATCGGCATGTATGAGAGTCTGGTAGGAAACAAAAAAGGATTTCTTCTGGAAAGTTATGATAAAAATTATGACAGATATACGTTTTTTGGAAAAGAACCGGAAGAGATCATTACTTCCCGCGGGGATGCACTCGTGATCCGGCGGAACAACGGGACGGAAGAAATCCGGCAGGGAAATCCGCTCGAACGTCTGAAAGAATATTACAGCGAGTTTGATATCGTAAAAGAAAACGAAGAGCTGTCTTTTTCCGGAGGACTGGTCGGAAATCTGGGATATGATTTTGTCCGCTATGCGGAAGTACTGCCGGATAACAATCCAGACGAGATTGGAATCGAGACCATCCAGATGATGCTCATGACAAAATTTATCCTGGTGGATCATGTGGCAGAGACGCTGACCGCAGTGATTCTTGGAGAAGATTCGGAAGACGGAAAAAAGAAAGCATTAGCAGAAGCAGCAGAACTGATTGAGGAGGCAAGAAAAAATGCCGGACAGATACCGGACAGAAATTTTACACATGACGGTGTGATTGTCAACCAGTCCGATACCTTAGAACAGTATTGCGAAAAAGTCGAAAAGATCAAGCAGTATATCCGGGAAGGACATATTTTCCAGACCGTGCTTTCCCAGAGATGGACGATTGAGACAAAACAGACCGGATTTGAGCTGTATAAAGAGCTCCGGGAACTGAATCCATCCCCGTATCTGTATTATTTCAATTATGGAGAGTTTGAAGTGATCGGAAGTTCCCCGGAAATGATTGTAAAGCAGCAGGGAAGCAGGGTGTATACCTGTCCGATCGCCGGAACCCGGCGCAGGGGTGTGGATGCCGAGGAGGATGCATTGCTTCGGGATGAATTGCTCCGGGATGAAAAGGAACGCGCCGAACATGTCATGTTGGTGGATCTTGCGAGAAATGACATGGGAAGGATCTCAGAATTTGGAACCGTCAAGGTGACACAGTTTATGGAAGTGCAGAATTATTCCCATGTAATGCACATCGTATCCATGGTGGAAGGAAAGAAAAAAGGAGAATTTCATCCGCTGGATCTGGTTTCTTCGTTCCTTCCGGCAGGAACGCTTTCTGGAGCACCGAAGATCCGCGCGATGGAGATTATCGATGAACTTGAGAGTGTGCGCAGAGGACTCTACGGAGGCGCAACCGGATACATCGATTTCTCCGGTGATATGGATTTCTGTATTACGATCCGGACAATGATCAAAAAGAAAAACCGTGTATATTTGCAGGCTGGAGCGGGAATAGTTGCAGATTCTGTTCCGGAAAATGAGTATCAGGAGTGCTGCAATAAAGTAATGGCACTGGCCAAGACGCTTATAGAGGAGGAAAATTTATGATTTTGCTGATTGATAACTATGATTCTTTTACTTATAACCTGTATCAGTATATCGGAATTTTTAACTCCGATATCAAAGTTGTCCGAAACGACAAGATTACCATTGAAGAAATTAAGGCGATGGACCCGGAGCGGATCGTGCTTTCACCGGGACCAAAGAATCCGAAGGAAGCAGGCATCTGCATGGATGTTGTCAAAGAATTTACAGAAGAAAAACCGATCCTTGGCATCTGTCTGGGGCATCAGTGTATCGGTGAGGCACTGGGAGGAACCGTTTCCTATGCCAAGGCATTGTTCCATGGAAAGCAGTCGTTGATTGAACATGATGGAAGCAGTGTATTTACCGGGATCAATTCTCCGATCCGTGTGGCAAGATACCATTCCCTGGCAGTGCAGGAAAAGGATCTGCCGGATTGTCTGCGGGTGCTGGCGCGGACCGATGACGGAGAGATTATGGCAATGCGCCATAAGAAATATCCGGTTGTGGGATTACAGTTCCATCCGGAATCCATTTATACCGAGCACGGCAAACGCATCATCGAAAATTTTGTAAATGGAACGTGTTAGATTATCGCAATTTATATTAGGAGAAAAAATATGATACTGGATGAAATTGTAGAAGATAAGAAAAAACGGCTTCCCGGGCACATGGCACGTATTCCGGAAACAGAAATGCGGCGCATGGCAGAGGAAACAAAGACGAGGGAGGCAGACTGTTTTTATAATCATTTAAAGAAACCGGGACTTTCGATTATCGGAGAATTTAAGAAAGCTTCCCCGAGTCTCGGAACGATTACCAGCAAGATTGATCTGATGGAGCGCATCAGTGAGTACAATGCATCGGTGGATGCCATTTCGTGTCTGACAGAGGAAGATCATTTTCACGGAAATGTTGCGTATTTAAAAGAAATCCGGGCAAAATCCAGCCTTCCGATTTTGCGGAAAGATTTCATGATCTGTGAGTATCAGTTTTATGAGGCAAAAGTGATCGGTGCAGATGCGGTACTTCTGATTACAGCGATTCTCGATGATGCACAGATGCATGATTTTTATCAGCTGGCAGGAGAACTTGAACTTGATGTGCTGGTTGAGACACATGATGAGGCAGAGGTGGAACGGGCGATGAAGATCAACCCGAGAATCATCGGGGTCAATAACCGTAATCTTAAGGATTTTACGATCTCTTTGGAACATACCAGACGGCTTCGCCCTTATGTGCCGGAAGATAAAGTATTTGTGGCAGAAAGTGGGATTACGGGAGATGAGGACGTGCGGTTCCTGCGAGACTGTGGGGTGGATGCCTTTTTGATCGGGCGTGCGTTTATGGAATCGGAAAATCCGAAAGCACTTGCACAAAAATGGAAGGAGCTGTATCAGGCATGAGACCAGAAGTAAAGATCTGTGGACTGAAAAAGCCTGCGGATGCGCAGTATGTAAATGATGCAGGGGCCGATTACGCAGGATTTGTTTTTTATGAGAAAAGCAGGCGGAATTTAAGCCGGCAACAGGCAGAAGAAATCATGAAAAAAATCAGTCCACGGATAAAAAAGGTTGCTGTAACCGTTTCCCCGGATGCGGCACAGATAAAGACACTGCAGCAGATGAAATTTGACATCATCCAGATGCACGGAAAGCTGTCAGAGGATGCCATAACGGCAGCAGAACTTCCTGTCTGGTATGCCATAAACCTCTCAGATCCGGAAGAGTTTGAGGCAAAAACAAAGAGCTTTTTTGAACTGCCGGAAGAACAGCAGCAGAAAATTACAGCGATTGTCGTAGATGGTGCAGGCTATGGCGGCGGACAGCGTTTTGACTGGCAGAAGCAACTTCACATGGACCGGCAGGCGGGGATTTTCGCCGGAAGAAAATTTGTCCTGGCAGGAGGGTTACATGCCGGAAATGTTGCCGAAGGAATCCGGTTGTTTGACCCGGATATCGTGGATGTAAGTTCCGGAGTGGAAGAAAAAGATCAAAAAGAAGAAGCATTGATAAAACAATTTGTAACATGTGTCAAAGAGGAAGCAGAAGAAAGGAAAGAAAGATGAATAAGAAAGCATATTATGGACAGTTTGGCGGACAGTATGTGGCAGAGTCGCTGATGAATACCTTACAGGAACTGGATCAGGCATATGAGGAGGCTATTCATGATCCGGAGTTTATGAAGCAGTATCATTATTATCTGAAACAGTATGTCGGCAGAGAGACACCGCTTTACTATGCAGAGCGTCTGTCTGCAAAATACGGTACAAAAATTTACTTAAAGCGTGAAGATTTAAACCATACCGGTGCCCACAAGATCAACAATGTGATCGGTCAGATCCTTCTGGCAAAGCGTATGGGAAAGACAAAGGTAATCGCGGAGACCGGTGCAGGACAGCATGGTGTAGCTACTGCAACGGGAGCAGCACTGTTTGATATGGAATGTACGGTGTACATGGGAAAAGAAGATATCCAGAGACAAAAACTGAATGTGATGCGTATGGAGATGCTTGGTGCAAAAGTGGTATCCGTGGAATCCGGAAGCAATACCTTAAAAGACGCGACAAACGAAGCCATCCGTACCTGGGCAAAAACAGCGGAGGATACGTTCTATATTATCGGATCTGCGGTAGGACCGTATCCGTATCCGAAGATGGTGAAAGAGTTTCAGAGTGTGATCAGCCGGGAGGCAAAGCGTCAGCACATGGAAGCAGAAGGAAAGAATCCGGATGTGGTTATGGCATGTGTGGGCGGCGGTTCCAATTCCATCGGAATGTTTGCCGATTTTATTGATGAGCCGGAGGTGGAACTGATCGGTGTAGAAGCAGCGGGCCTTGGAATTGAGACCGGAAAACATGCCAGCGCCATGGCTTTGGGAGAGCCTGGAGTATTGCATGGCATGCGTTCGTATCTGTTGCAGGATACCGATGGAAATATCCAGCTGGCACACTCCATTTCCGCCGGACTGGATTATCCGGGAGTCGGACCGGAGCATGCATATCTGCGGGATACCGGACGTGCAAAATATGTGGCAATTACGGATGTGGAGGCAATGGATGCGCTGATGGAACTGTGTAAGTTAGAGGGAATTATTCCGGCAATTGAGAGTGCACATGCCGTTGCCTATGCATTTAAAAAGGCAAAAGAAATGACTATGGATCAGAGCATGGTTATCTGTCTGTCCGGTCGCGGAGATAAAGATGTAAACACCATTGCGGATTATCTTGACGGAAAAGGATATCTGAATTAAGGAGGGCATAACAGGGATGAATCGAATTGAGACAGCGCTTCAGGCGTTACAGGAAAAGGAAGAAAAGGCATTTATTACTTATATCACAGCAGGTCTGCCGGATTATGATAAGACAAAGGCGATCATCAAGGCACAGGAAGCGGCAGGAACGGACATTATTGAACTTGGAATTCCGTTTTCCGATCCGGTGGCAGACGGTCCGGTCATTCAGGCGGCTTCCTATGAGGCAATTCTCGGCGGGGCAAATCTGGAGAAAACATTTACCTGTATGAAAGAGATGCGGACCGATGGTGTGCAGATCCCGGTTGTATTTATGATGTATTACAACACGGTACTGCATTATGGCGTGGAAAAATTTGTAAAAGAGTGCAATGCCTGCGGGGTGGATGGACTGATCATTCCGGATCTGCCGCTGGAAGAGCAGGAAGAACTCCAGACACAGTTACAGAAAGAGGATGGAACCATTCTGATCCAGCTGGTTTCCCCGGTATCCAAAGACCGTGTGCCAAAAATCCTTAAAAATGCAAGGGGATTTGTCTACTGTGTGTCTTCCATGGGAGTTACCGGACAGGAAGCAACCTTCCACCGTCAGATTTTAGAATATCTGACAGCGGTAAAGAAAGAGGCAAAAATTCCGGTTATGATGGGATTTGGTATCCGCACGGCAGAGGATGTACGTCCGATGAAAGAGATTATTGACGGAGCCATTGTAGGCTCTCATTTTATCACACTGATGCGGGAACACGGTTTTGATCCGCAGGCTGCAGCAGACTATTGCAGCACATTCAAAAAAGAGTTAAATGAAATGTAACGGAAAAGCGAATAAAACAGGAGGATATCATAGATGAAAGAGATTCTGGCCAAACTGGTAGAGGGAAAAGATCTGACAAAAGAGGAAGCGATGAAAGCACAGGAGCTGATTCTGACCGGACAGGCAACAGAGGCGCAGATTGCATGTTTTCTGACAGCACTCCGCATGAAAGGGGAAACGCTGGATGAGATTACGGGACTGGCAGCTGTATTGCGCAACAAGGCAAATACGATCAGTCCGAAAGTGGCAGATTATGTGGATTTTGTCGGTACCGGCGGAGACTGTACCTATTCGTTTAATATTTCCACAACATCAGCGTTCGTTGTGGCAGCAGCCGGGCTTCCGGTGGCAAAACATGGCAATCGTTCCATTTCTTCTAAAAGTGGTGCCGGAGATGTGTTAGAAGCACTTGGCGTAAATATTTCCGCAGATCCGGCTGTGGTAGAAAAGTGTGTGGAGACGGTCGGGATCGGATTTATGTTTGCACCGCATTTTAATCCTGCCATGAAGTATGTGGGACCGGTCCGGAAACAGCTGGGCATCCGCACCGTGTTTAATATTTTAGGACCACTTTCTAATCCATCCCGTGCCAGGGCAATGCTTGTAGGGGTGTATTCCCCGGCACTTACGGAAGTGATTGCGGGAACCATGATGAACCTCGGGGTAGAACGGGGAATGGTTGTCAGCGGAGAGGATAACATGGATGAGATCACACTGACCGGTGAGACCACGGTATCTGAAATTAAGGACGGAAAAGTAACCACCTATACAATCACACCGGAACAGTTTGGATTAAAGCGGTGTGAAATCGCAAAACTGCAGGGTGGGGATGGAGCCGTAAACGCACAGATCACCAGAGATATTCTTTCTGGAAAGGAACAGGGACCAAAGAGGGAGATTGTGCTTTTGAATGCAGGAGCCGCTTTGTATATTGGGAAAAAGGCAGACAGTATTGCAGATGGCATTGCACTTGCAGCAAAGACGATCGATTCTGGAGCAGCAGTCAGAACCCTTGAGGCAATGGTACAGGCAACAAACGCATAAGGGTTTGCCTGATACGGAAAACAAAAAAAGAGGCATTTCATGGCATAAAACATGGAATGCCTCTTTTCTTCGTCTTATTTCACAAAATATTGAAAAAAACTTAGTGATTTTTCCAATTTACAGATACATAAAATTAAAATATAATGAATTACGAAAAAAAGCGAAAATAATATATTTCAGGGAGGAGAGAGGGAATGCAGCAAAGGATTCCATATGATGGAAATGATCTGGGTGCTGTGTACACAAAGAAATATACAGCGTTCCGGCTCTGGGCTCCGACTGCGGATGCAGTAACACTGTGTCTGTATCGGGAAGGAGACGGGGACTGCCTGTCGGATACACTTCCGATGAAACGGGATGTACAGGGAACCTGGACGATTCGGGTAGACGGAGATTTGCGGCATGTTTATTATACATACCGTCTGGAGAGAAGCGGCAAGACCGTGGAGTCACAGGATCCATATTCGGTAGCTGTCGGTGTGAACGGGCAGCGGAGTATGGTGCTGGACCTAAAAGAAACTGATCCGGAGAATTTTAAGGAGGATCATGGACCGGTTTTTTCAAACCGTACGGATCTGGTGATCTGTGAGATTTCTGTTCTGGACAGTACCGCGGATGGCTCTTCCAGGGTAAAATATCCGGGAAAGTATCTGGGACTGGCAGAAAAGGGAACCAAAAACAAAGAGGGAGAAGCTACCGGGCTGGATTATCTGAAATCGCTCGGTATTACGCATGTGCAGATCATGCCAATGTATGATTTTGCAAGTATTGATGAGGCGGCACCAAAGAAGCGGGAGTATAACTGGGGATACGATCCGCTGAATTATAACGTACCGGAGGGATCTTTTTCAACAGATCCGTTCCATGGGGAGGTGCGTATCCGGGAAATGAAAGAAATGATTGCGGCTTTTCACAGGGAGGGTATCGGAGTGATCATGGATGTGGTGTACAATCACACCTATGATCTGGACAGCTGTCTGCAGAAATGTGAGCCGGATTATTATTACCGGATGAACGGAACCAGATATTCCAATGCATCTGCCTGTGGCAATGAAATTGCTTCGGAGCAGCCGATGATGCGCAAATACATCGTAGAATCTGTCTGTTACTGGGCAAGGGAATATCATGTGGATGGGTTCCGGTTTGATCTGATGGGTGTTCTTGATATTGATACCATGAATGAGATCAGCCGCAGGTTAAAAGAAATCAATCCATATATCATTCTGTATGGAGAGGGCTGGACAGGCGGTACTTCAACCATGCCGGAATTTAGGCGTGCCATGAAGAGAAACGCGCGTATGCTGGACGGCATCGGAATGTTTTCGGATGATATCCGGGACATGGTGCGCGGACATGTGTTTTATAACAAAGACTGCGGCTATGTCAGCGGAAAGGAAAAAATGAAAGTTGCGGTGCGTTACTGTGCAACAGGAGGTGTGTGGCATCCACAGGTAGATTATGCAGCTTATACCTATGCAGTCGGCGGCACATGGACGGATACACCGGAGAAAGTGATCAATTATGTTTCCTGTCACGACAATCTGACCTTGTGGGATAAACTGCAGATTTCCAGATCGGATTGTGATGCAGGCGAACGCCTTGCAATGAACCGTCTGGCGGCTGCGATGGTATTTACCGCACAGGGAGTTCCGTTTTTCCTGGGGGGAGAAGAGTTTGCACGAACCAAACCAGCCGGAAAAAATGGTGAGATATCCGAGAACAGTTATAATCTGCCGTATGAAACAAATGTACTGCGCTATGACTGGAGCGATGGACAAAAAGGGCTGCAGCAGTATTACAGGGGACTGATTGCTTTCCGGAAAGCACATAAAGGATTGCGTATGACAGACGCAGAGGAGATCCGCCAGAATATTCTGTTTATGGAAATGACATCCGAACAGACCATCGCGTTTACAATCCGCCAGCCGGAAGAGACACTTCTGGTGGCATACAATGCATCCGGCAGAAAAGAAACACTCCTGCTGCCGGATGACAGGACATGGACGTTATATATTGATGACCTGCATGCAGGAACCCGGCCAATCGGTTCGGTTCATTCGAACATGGAATTGCCGGCGACTGGCTGTGTGGTTCTTGGGATTAATGAGTTGTCTTGTTGATGTAACTGGTTTTGTATTTGGAGTACACAATCTTCTGGCTCCGGTACAGACCAAAGTATCCGGAGAGCATATAGCTGAAAGCGGTAGCCAGAAGAAAATACGGCATGCCGTCATAACCGAACAATTCAAAACTGATTAACAGTGAAGTGATCGGACAGTTTGTGACACCACAGAATACGGCAGTCATGCCGACAGCCGTACAAAGTGTCGGGGATATGCCGGTCAGCGTTCCAAACAGGCAGCCAAAGGCCGCGCCGGTGAAAAAGGAAGGAACAATTTCTCCGCCTTTGTAACCGGCACCAAGAGTCAGTGCGGTAAAGATCATCTTTAACAGGAAGGCTTCCGGACGGACCGTTCCATCAATGCACATCTGGATGATGCCGATACCGGTACCGTTGTAATTCTGGTTGCCGACAAGCATCGTCAGAATGACAACAATACATCCACCGGCAAAGATGCGGATGTAGGGATTCTGGAACAGTTTGCGGTAAATTTCTTCACTTTTGTGCAGAAGAACACAAAAAACAATACTTACCAGTGCGCAGAGCACGGCAAGGATGGAAATCTGCACGGCAGGAAGAATGCCAAAGTCCGGGATGTGCTCGATGGAAAACCATTGGTTGGAAACACCAAACAGGTAAGCAACTCCGTGTGCGACAAGAGAACTGATCACACATGGAACAAGGGCGGTATAGTACATGACGCCGACACTTACAATTTCCATTGGAAGGATGGCAGCAGCCATCGGGGTACCAAAGAGAGCGGAAAACGCAGCACTCATGCCGCACATGATCATGACATGTTTATCTTTATCGTCAAAACGGAAGAATTTTCCGATTGCGTTTCCGATACTGCCACCCATCTGCAGGGCGGCACCTTCACGGCCGGCAGATCCGCCAAACAGGTGCGTGATCAGTGTGGAAATAAAGATCAAAGGAGCCATGCGCAGGGGCAGCTCGTCATCCGAGTGGATGGCAGAGATGACCAGATTGGTCCCGGTATCTTTTTCGTCCCGCAGCAGATGGTAAGCACCGACAATGATCAGTCCCCCGACAGGGAGCAGATATAAAAGCCACGGATTCTGTCCACGCAGTACGGTGACAAATGTCAGGCAAAAGTAAAATGCTGTGCCGCACAGCCCGACGATACCGCCGACAAGAATTGCAAAAATTACCCATTTGACAGATACCAGTGCACGGTGTGCATTGTGTTTGATTTTATGTTTTATGACATCGTTCATAATTCTTCACCTCGTAATCCCTTTCTTTCATACTAGCATTGAAAAATGCTTTTTACAAGGGGACAAAAAGGTGGTATGATATAATTATAGATTATAGATTGGATCTTAGGAGGAATCACTTATGAGAACAAGTGGCGTACTTATGCCGATATCTTCCCTGCCATCACCGTATGGCATTGGAACTATGGGAAAATCAGCCAGAAAATTTGTAGACTTTCTGGTAAAAGGAGGTCAGACTTACTGGCAGATTCTGCCGATCTGTCCGACCAGTTACGGAGATTCACCGTATCAGTCGTTTTCCAGTTTTGCGGGAAATCCGTACTTTATCGATCTGGACATTCTCTGCAAGGAAAATTTATTAAAGGAAAAGGAATGTGAGTCATTTGACTGGGGCACAAGCGAGGAATACATTGATTATGGAACCATGTATGTATCACGCTATGCATTGCTGCATAAAGCATATGCCCGTTTTGTAAAAAATATGCCGGAAGATTTTTCGTCATTTTGTGAGGCGGAAAAAGACTGGCTGGAAGATTATACGCTGTTTATGGCATTAAAAGATGCAAATGACGGAAAAGCATGGGGGCAGTGGGATGAGAAACTTCGTGTGCGTGACGCAGCGGCATTGGATGAGGCAAGAAAAAAGTACGCAGAAGATATTGAGTTTTATAAGATGCTTCAGTATCTGTTCTTTAAACAGTGGAGAGAGTTAAAGGCATATGCCAATGAAAACGGAATCGAGATTATCGGAGATGTGCCGATCTATGTGGCCGGAGACAGTGCGGATGTATGGGCAAATCCGAAACAGTTTTATCTGGATGAAGATTTAAATCCGATTGAAGTGGCAGGATGTCCTCCGGACGGATTTTCGGCAGATGGACAGCTCTGGGGCAATCCGCTGTTCCGCTGGGATGAAATGAAAAAAGATAACTATGCATGGTGGACCAAACGAATCAAAGCGATGAGCGAGCTGTATGATATTATCCGCATCGATCATTTCCGCGGATTTGATTCTTATTATGCAATCCCGGCAAAAGATAAGACTGCAAAGAACGGAAAATGGAAACAGGGTCCGGGAATGGATCTGTTTAACCAGCTGGAGAAGAAACTTGGCAAGCTTCCGATCATTGTGGAAGATCTTGGATTTTTGACAGATTCCGTCCGCAAACTTTTAAAGGATTCCGGATTCCCGGGCATGAAAGTCATCCAGTTTGCGTTTGACAGCCGTGAGGGAAGTGATTATCTGCCACACACCTATACCAGTCACTGTGTTGTGTATACAGGAACACATGATAATGATACCGTGATGGGATGGATGAAGACGGCACCGAAAGCATCTGTCAAGTTCGCAACCGAGTACCTGAATCTGACCGAGGAGGAAGGATATAACTGGGGTATGATGCGTGCCGCATGGTCATCCGTTGCAGATATGGCGATTGTTCCGATGCAGGATCTGATCGGACTCGGCTCCGAAGCCCGTATCAACATTCCTTCCACACTTGGAGAAAACTGGAAGTGGCGTGCCCTGGAGGGACAGATTACCAAGGATCTGGCAAAGAAACTCTATAAATACATGCAGATGTATGGACGCATCAGTGAAAAAGTGCTTGCTGAGCAGGCAAAGAAAGCAGCAGAGAAAGAAGCTGCAAAGAAGAAGACTTCCGACAAAAAGAAGTCATCTGAGAAATAAATATACAACAGAGTATTTCTGTGAATAAGAATTCTCCCCTTTGCATATAGATTAGATAGATTAATCGAATATGCAAAGAAGGGAGATTTTTTTATGGAGTTTGATTTATATAAAGATATCCAGAAAAGAACGAACGGCGAAATCTACATTGGTGTCGTAGGACCGGTCCGCACCGGAAAGTCAACGTTCATTAAGCGGTTTATGGATCTGTTTGTACTTCCGTACATCGAAGATGAGGAAGAAAAAAAACGGACGCTCGATGAACTGCCTCAGTCAGCCGCCGGGAAAACGATCATGACGACAGAACCGAAATTTATTCCGCAGGAGGCAGCAGAGATCACACTTGCAGATGAGAGCAGTGTCAGTGTGCGTCTGATTGACTGTGTCGGGTTTATGGTAGAGGGAGCAAATGGTCATCTGGAGGGGGACGGATACCGCATGGTACATACGCCGTGGTTCGAGGAGGAAATTCCTTTTTCGGATGCAGCGAGAATTGGAACAGAAAAAGTAATCAAAGACCATGCAACCATTGGTATTGTGGTGACAACGGATGGCAGTATCGGGGAACTTCCGCGGGAAAATTATGTGGAGGCAGAACAAACCGCGGTGGAAAAGCTTAAAGAGATTGGAAAACCGTATGTGATTGTTTTAAATTCCGTGCGCCCATACAGCAGTGAGACACTTGCACTGAAAGAAAGCTTAGAGCAGGAATATCAGGCGGTAGTGGTTCCGGTCAACTGTCAGCAGATGCACCGGGAGGATCTGGTCACAGTTATGAAGGCGATTCTGTTTGAATTTCCGGTTACCCGTGTGGACTTTGCAATTCCAAAGTGGACGGAAATGCTTCCAATGGAACATAAATTAAAGGCAGCCATGATTCAGACGGCTTCCAGACTGATGGATGGAATCGGCCGCGTGCGGGATGCAGCGGCTGTGCTTGCCGGGCAGGAATGGGTAAAAAGTGCAAATGAGCAGATGGCAGAGGAGGTCTTTCGTGACATCCAGCTACAGACGGCAGATCTTTCCAACGGAACCGTGACGATCCGTATGGAGACAACGGAACAGTGCTATTTCTCCTACATCAGTGAGATGACGGGAATGCAGATCGAAGGGGAATATCAGATGATTTCCATGCTGCGTTCCCTCTCCCGGATGAAAAAAGAATACGAGCGTGTGGAAGATGCCATGGCAGCTGTGGAACAGAAGGGGTATGGGGTGGTCATGCCGGGGCTTTCGGATATCCGGATGGAAGATCCGGTGCTGATCCAGCATGCCGGAAAATATGGCGTGAAAATGCGGGCAATTTCCCCGTCCATTCATATGATCAAGGCAGACATTGAGACCGAAATAGCACCGATTGTCGGCAGTGAGGAACAGGCAAATGATCTGATTGCATATATCCGCGAGGGGGAGGAGAGCAAGGAAGGAATCTGGACCACAAATATTTTCGGAAAATCGGTCGGGGAACTGATGGAAGACGGCATCCGCAGCAAGATCCTGCAGATGGATGATGAGTGCCAGCTGAAACTGCAGGATACTATGCAGAAAATTGTCAATGACAGCAATGGGGGAATGATCTGCATCATTATTTAAGAGAAATAAAAAAAGTATGAATTTCAGTTGCTCTTGTTTTATTTTATTTTTGATTCTGTTATACTATTAGTTAATGAAATTCTGTATGTAATTGCAAAAAATAAGGAGAACAAATGAGCAACGAATATGAAACTCTCATGCGCTGTGTGCGCAGCGTGAGGACGAAAACAGATTTTGTGCCGAAAGTGGCACTGGTACTGGGGTCCGGTCTGGGTGATTATGCGTCGCAGCTTCGCGTGGAGGCCACGGTGGATTATCATGAGATCGAGGGATTTCCGGTATCTACGGTGCCGGGCCATACCGGGCGCTTTGTGTTTGGTTATGTCGGGGATGTGCCGGTTGTGTGCATGCAGGGACGTGTGCATTATTATGAAGGATATTCCATGACGGAAGTGGTACGGCCGATCCGGCTGATGAAACTTCTGGGGGCAGAAGTTCTGTTTTTGACAAATGCAGCGGGCGGAATCCAGCTGGGCATGAAGGCGGGGGATCTGATGCTTCTTACCGGGCAGATTGCAAGTTTTGTTCCGTCGCCGCTCATTGGAGAAAATATAGAGGAACTGGGACCGCGGTTTCCGGATATGAGCCGGATTTATGATTATGATTTACAGAAAATCGCAAAAAAATGTGCGGCAGAGACCGGGGCGGATTTAAAAGAGGGAACGTATCTGCAGTTTACCGGGCCGGCCTATGAATCTCCACAGGAGGTGGCAATGGCGCGTACACTCGGAGCGGATGCCGTAGGAATGAGTACGGCATGTGAGGCTGTGGCGGCGAATCATATGGGGATGCGGATTGTGGGAATTTCCTGTATCTCGAATCTGGCATGCGGCATTTCGCCACAGCCATTGTCCCATAAGGAGGTGCAGGAAGCAGCCGATGCGGTGGCTCCGGTATTTCAAAAGCTTGTAACACAGATGATAAAGGAGATTGGAACAACATGCAGGTAATTTTTATACATCACAGCTGTTTTCTGGTGGAAGTGGATGATCTGGTATTGATTTTTGATTATTTTGGCGGGGACCGGGTGAATGGTTTCCACTTTACGGGAAAGATTCCAGATTACGCACCGGATACAAAAATCTATATGTTTGCCAGCCACAAACATCAGGATCATTTTGACATGGATATTCTGCGCTGGAGTGAAAAATATACCAATGTACATTATATTTTATCCAAGGATATCCGCATCAGTCCGCATTTTCTGCAAAAGCATGGAATTGACCCGGGGGTGCGGAAAAAAGTGACGTTTGTCTCCGCAAACAACCATTATGAAGTGGATGATCTAAAGATCCAGACCCTTTTGTCTACCGATGCAGGAGTGGCATTTTATGTGAATGTGCGTGGGGTGAGTATCTTCCATGCAGGAGATTTAAACGACTGGAAGATGGAACATGTGGGAGAACTTATAAACGGCAAACAGGAACGCACTTTCCGGCACGAGATCCGTAAGCTTGCGGACAAGCCGGTCAATTTTGCGTTTGTCCCGATGGATCCGCGGCTGGGACCGTATCAGACACTCGGGATTGATTTTGTGCTGAAAAACACCGATGCAGAATTTGTTTTCCCGATGCATATGTGGCAGGATTATTCTGCAATCAGGGAATACAAAAAACACATTACAAATCTTGGAATGGCAGACCGCGTAATTGAAATTGAAAGGGAGAATCAGGTATTTCCGTTCGGGGAACTCTAACTCTTGAATTTACAGAAAAATTCATATATAATAATTAAGTTAATGGGGTAACAACAGAGAGGAGAAAACTATATGACAGATTTTCTTTTATGTATTGGCAGATATGTGGTCGAGATGGCTGCTTTGGCTTTGATCGGCGGATTAGGGGCGTTTATTGGTATCAGACTCCGCAGGCACAAGGATGCGAAGGCTGACACGACGAAAGAATGATTTTGGAGGAACTGGTAATGAAAAAGAGTTATGGCGTAAATGAGCTGCGCCGGATGTATCTTGACTTCTTCGAGAGCAAGGGACATCTTGTCATGAAGAGCTTTTCATTAGTACCACACAATGACAACAGCTTATTACTCATCAATGCGGGAATGGCACCGCTCAAGCCGTATTTTACAGGACAGGAGATTCCGCCACGCAGACGTGTGACTACATGTCAGAAGTGTGTGCGTACCGGAGATATTGAAAATGTAGGAAAGACTGCGCGTCACCTTACATTCTTTGAGATGCTTGGAAACTTCTCTTTTGGGGATTATTTTAAGCATGAAGCGATTGCCTGGTCATGGGAATTCCTGACAAAGGTACTTGGGCTTGAGGAGGATCGTCTGTATCCGTCCATTTATGGAGAAGATGAGGAAGCGTATGAGATCTGGACCAGGGAAGTAGGAGTTCCGGGAGAGAAGATCACACGTTTTTACCGTGATCCTGAGACCGGAGAATGTGACAACTTCTGGGAGCATGGTGCCGGTCCATGTGGTCCGTGTTCTGAAATTTACTATGATAGAGGCGAAAAATACGGATGCGGAAGTCCGGATTGTAAAGTAGGCTGTGATTGTGACCGTTTCATGGAAGTATGGAACAACGTGTTTACACAGTTTGAAGGGGACGGCAAGGGCGGTTATACCGAGCTTTCCCAGAAAAATATTGATACCGGTATGGGACTTGAGCGTCTGGCAGTTGTTATGCAGGATGTGGATTCCGTATTTGATATTGATACCATGAAAGCGATCCGCGACAAGATTTGTGAGATGTCCGGAAAGAAGTATGAAGTAGATGCCATGGATGACGTATCCATCCGTCTGATTACGGATCATATCCGTTCTTCCACATTTCTTGTATCCGATGGTGTTATGCCAAGCAATGAAGGAAGAGGCTACGTTCTGCGCCGTCTGATCCGTCGTGCGGCACGTCACGGAAAGATGCTTGGAATTGACGGACTGTTTCTTGCAAAATTATCAGAAACTGTCATCAATGAGAGCAAGGATGGATATCCGGAACTGGAAGAGAAGAAAGAATTTATCTTTAAGGTTCTGACACAGGAAGAAGAGAAATTCAATAAGACCATCGATCAGGGCCTTGCCATTTTGTCTGACCTGATGGAGGAGATGAAGAAAAACGGCAAAAAGGAACTTTCCGGTGCCGATACATTCAAACTTTACGATACTTACGGATTCCCGGTAGATCTGACCGAAGAAATCCTTGAAGAAAAGGGCTTTTCCTATAATGAGGACGAGTTTAAGGCCTGTATGGAAGAACAGAGGCAGAAAGCTAGAAGTGCCCGTAAAGTGACAAACTACATGGGTGCGGATGCAACGGTTTACGAGCAGATTGATCCTTCCATCACAACAGAATTTGTCGGATACGAGAATCTGACATATGCTTCTAAAGTTACGGTTATGACGACCGAGACCGAGATCGTGGAAGCACTTTCCGATGGGGATGCAGGAACCATTATCGTAGAGAAGACTCCGTTTTATGCCACGATGGGCGGTCAGCAGGGCGATAAGGGACAGATCCGTACGGCGGACGGTGTATTCCAGGTTGAGGATACGGTTAAGCTTCTGGGCGGTAAATACGGACATATCGGGCATATGGTGTCCGGCATGATCCATACCGGCGAGGAAGTGGAACTGGTTGTAGACGCAAAACTTCGCGCAAAGACCTGTGCAAACCATTCGGCAACCCATTTACTGCAGAAAGCACTCCGTGAAGTGCTGGGTACACATGTCGAGCAGGCGGGTTCTTATCAGGACAGTGAACGTACCAGATTCGATTTCACCCACTTTGCAGCCATGACTCCGGAAGAGTTACAGAAAGTGGAAGAAATGGTCAATGAAAAGATCAACGAGGGCATGGAAGTCCGTACCGATATCATGACCGTTGATGAGGCAAAGAAGACCGGGGCAATGGCTCTGTTTGGCGAAAAGTATGGGGAAAAAGTCCGTGTCGTTTCCATGGGAGAGTTCTCCAGGGAGTTCTGTGGCGGTACACATGTAAAGAATACTGCAGAAATCAAGACATTTAAGATTCTTTCTGAGAGCGGTGTTGCAGCCGGTGTGCGCCGTATTGAAGCACTGACCGGTGACAATGTGATTGCATACTACAAAAAGATGGAAGAAGAGTTTCAGGAAGCAGCGAAGGTTGTAAAATCCACACCTGCAAACCTTAAGGAACGTCTGGAGCATCTGACCGCAGAGATGAAAGAACTGCAGAGCGAGAACGAGGCGTTAAAGAGCAGGGCAGCCAAGGATGCACTTGGTGATGTGATGAATCAGATCGAGGATGTCAAAGGTGTGAAGCTTCTGGCAACCAGCGTATCCGGTGTGGATATGAATGGTCTGCGTGATCTCGGTGACCAGCTGAAGGACAAGATCGGTGAGGGCGTCGTAGTGATCGCATCCGATTGTGACGGAAAGGTAAACCTGATTGCCATGGCAACCGATGCGGCGATGAAGCAGGGGGCACATGCCGGTAATCTGATCAAGGCGATCGCCGGAAACGTCGGCGGTGGCGGCGGCGGACGTCCGAATATGGCTCAGGCCGGTGGAAAGAATCCGGCTGGTATTCCGGATGCAATTGCACAGGCGAAGACGGCACTGGAAAACATGTTGAAATAATCTATCAATGATAACGTATAAAAGAATATAATAAAAACGCAAAAAACAGGTAAAAATGCGCAATAAAAATGCGATTTTACCTGTTTTTTGCAAATATTTATAGTATAATAACAGTTGATCCACTGTGAAATTTGTGTATATACAACAAAAGGTGGAAACGACATGAAGAAAGGGAGAGACTTTATGAAGAGAAAGAGGTTATTGTCGGCCGTGCTGGCAGGAATCTTTGCCGTGTCCATGCTGGGCGGTTGTGCATCGGCGGTGCCTCAGGGTGCAACGGAGACCACGCAGGGCGGTGCACAGGAGACGGACAGGACGAGCGGAACGGTAAAACTGAGAGTGTGGGCAGAGGAATCAACGTATGATGCGTTGAATAAGATGATCGACAGTTTCAAAGAAGAGTATAAGGGTCAGGCAACTTTTGATATCACCCTGGAACAGAATGCGGATTCCGATACGCGTGACAATGTGCTTGGAGATGTGCATAACGCAGCTGATGTGTTTATCTTTGCAGATGACCAGGTGGCTTCTATGGTGGCCGGCGGTGCATTGTATCCGGTTCCGAATGCAGACGAAGTGAAAAAAGCAAATGTGGAGGGCGCAATAGACGCTGCCACAGTCAATGATACGCTTTATGCATATCCCATGACTGCGGACAATGGGTATTTTCTGTACTATAACAAAAAGTACCTGAGCGATTCGGATGTCAAAACCCTTGACGGCATTTTAAAAGTAGCAGAAAAAAATCATAAGAAGTTTATGATGGACTGGTCTTCCGGCTGGTATCTGTATTCGTTTTTCGGAAATACAGGACTGGATTTCGGTGTCAATGATGACAATGTGACAAACCACTGTGACTGGAATTCCACCGAAGGGGAGATCAAAGGCGTGGATATTGCGCAGGCGATGCTTGATATCAGTTCCAGCAGTGGATTTGAAAATGCGGTGAATGAAGACTTTATTACAAATGCCAAAAAAGGCAGTGTAATTGCAGGGGTAAGCGGTGTATGGAGTGAGACCGAACTGAAAAAGATCTGGGGAGATGATCTTGGCGCAGCCAAGCTTCCGACCTATACCGTGGCAGGAAAGCAGGTACAGATGGCTTCCTTTACCGGCTATAAGCTTATGGGAGTCAATGCTTATTCGGCAAATCCGCAGTGGGCAGCAAAACTGGCAGACTGGATGACCAATGAGCAGAACCAGACCGTCCGGTTTGAGATGAACGGACAGGGACCTTCCAATACAAAGGCGGCGGATTCGGATGCGGTTAAAGCTTCCCCATCCATTCAGGCAGTGATTGCACAGTCGGAATTTGGAAAACTACAGCGTGTCGGAAACAGTTACTGGGATGCATGCAAGACATTCGGGAATACGATGGCAGCAGGAAATCCAAACCACGTAAAGTTACAGGAACTGATGGATAATCTGGTCAGTGGTATTACAAAATCAGTAGCAGGCTAAGAGGTGGGAGCATATGAATCAGAAAAAGAAATTAAGTACCAAACTTATCATTTTAATTCCGGTATTTATACTTGGAATATTCAGTATCATCTCGAATGTGATGTCTGTTTCTAATATCAGGAACGTTAACCGGAGTGCCGTACAGATTTCGGAAGTATCTTTAAAGAATGTTTCGGGTCTGGCAGAAATACAAAGACAGACACAGGACATCCATAATCTGGGACTGTCCCATATCATAGCGGTGGATCTGGATTCCATGATCCAGCTGGTGGAAAAAATCCGCAGTCAGGAAGATGCATTGGAGAAAGATCTGGAAAGTTACAAGACATACGTGACACCGGATACCCAAAAAGAATACAATGACATCAAAAAAAAATACGAAGAATTAAAGTATGAATGTGCCAATGTTATGGCATTTTCCGCAGCAGGGAAAAAGGAAGATGCCTATGAACTTGCCAATGGAAAGATCAGCAAGTGTGCAGATGCCATTGAGTCGGATATCGAAAGTATCAAGAAAATTGTAAACCAGGATGCAAATGCACAGAGACAGAAACTGACATCTGCATACCATAGTTCAATCGGAACAAGCATAGTGACGATTCTGATTAGTATTGCGGCACTTTTTTCAGCAATGGTGGCAGTGCTTCGGTGGGTAATTTATCCGCTTGCAAATACGAACAGGGAAATGAATGAGATTATTTCCGGAATTGATAACCAGCAGGGTGACCTGACCCGCAGGGTTACCATTACCAACAACAAAGAAGTGGCATCTGTCGGTGGAGGCATCAATGCTTTTATGGCAAAGCTGCAGGAAATTTTCCGGATGATCAGCAGCAATTCCAGGGATCTTGAGGGTGTTGTAAATGAAGTGCGTGAGAGTGTGCAGACTTCTAACGGAAGTGTATCCGATCTATCCGCACTGACGGAAGAACTTTCTGCAACGATGCAGGATATTTCCGACAATGCTTCACGGATTAATGAAAATACCGAATCGGTTGCCGGTGAAGTCAAGTCAATTGCAGAGAAAACGATTGAAATTAATCAGTATACCAAAGAAATGAAAGAGCATGCAGAGGCAATGGAACATGCTGCGCGTGAAAATATGGATACAACGGGTGCGAAAGTAAATGATATTGTTTCCGTGCTGAGTCAGGCGATTGAGGACAGCAACAGTGTCAACCAGGTAGACAATCTGACAAACGACATCTTAAATATTGCAAGCCAGACAAACCTGCTGGCATTAAACGCATCCATTGAGGCTGCCCGTGCCGGGGATGCAGGAAAAGGATTTGCAGTGGTTGCCTCCGAAATCAGTCAGCTGGCAGCCGCTAGTCAGGAAGCGGCTAACAATATCCAGAGCATCAATGCCATTGTCATAACTGCAGTACATAATCTTGCAGACAATGCAAACGGACTGGTAGAGTACATGAATGAAAAAATCCTGCCGGAATTCCAGAAGTTTGTGGAATCCGGTGGCGCATATCATGACAAGGCAACGTTTATTGAAAGCGTCATGGCAGATTTTGAGGCAAAGACGGATTCTTTACAGAATTCCATGGATGAGATTGCAAATTCCGTAAATACGATTTCCCATGCAATCGAGGAAGGCGTCAGTGGAGTCGTTTCGGCAGCGGACAGCACACAGGTTCTTGTATCCGATATGGATAAAATTTCCAAGAAGATGGATGAGAATTTTGCGATTGCAGAGGGATTGAAGAAAGAAACTTCCGTGTTTACAAAGCTTTAAGCATGTGGAAGAAAAAAACTATGCAAATTTCGGAAAAACTATTGACAAATCAGGATATTTTGTTAAAATAATCGATAGTGCAATTAAGATTACCTTACAGTTGATGCACAATATCGCAACTGGAGGGAGGTTAGGAAAGAATGTCTAGTGTAATCGTAAAAGAGAATGAGACTTTAGATAGCGCATTACGTCGTTTCAAGAGAAACTGTGCGAAGGCTGGTATCCAGCAGGAGATTCGTAAGAGAGAGCATTACGAGAAGCCAAGCGTAAAGCGTAAGAAGAAATCTGAAGCTGCTAGAAAAAGAAAATACAACTAATGTATTTAACCCCGCGGGATAACTCGCGGGGTGCTTTTTTGCAAAAATGATCAGGATGAGGTGAACCATGAATCAAAATCTGAAAAAAATGATAAGCTATTACAAACCCTACCGGGCAGTTTTTGCGGCAGACATGTTATTTGCGACACTTTCTGCGGCAGTGGCACTGACCATTCCACTGGTTGTGCGGTATGTGACATCGACTCTGATTTATCAGCAGCCCCAGATGATGTTGCGGAAACTTTTTTTGATTGGCATCGGATTGTTTGTGCTTCTGGCATTGGACTGTTACAGCCGGTTTTTTATCGGAAATTATGGACATGTGATGGGGGCAAAAATGGAATATGACATGCGGGCCGAATTGTTTGGGCATCTGCAGAAGCTGTCTTTTTCCTTTTATGATGATGCAAAAGTCGGACAGCTGATGAGCCGTGTGACGGCAGATTTATTTGATATTACAGAACTGCTGCACCATGGCCCGGAGAATATTATCCTGTCGGTATTAAAGATAGTGGGAGCGTTTGTGATCCTGCTCAACATTAATGGATGGCTTGCGCTTGCCGCGTTTGCAGTGCTTCCGGTTATGTTTGTATTTGCATTTGCGTTAAATAAGCGGATGCGCCGGGCTTTTCAGCAGAACCGTATTAAAATTGCCGAGATTAATGAACAGATCGAGGATAATCTGTCAGGCATCCGTGTGGTGAAATCGTTTGCCAATGAGGCGATTGAAAACGAAAAATTTCGTCATGGAAATGACGGATTTCTTGCGGCAAAGAAGAACAGTTATCATTACATGGGCAGTTTTCAGGCCGGGGTTGGCGTTTTTACAACACTGATTCAGGTAAATGTCATCCTTGCCGGAGGGGTTCTCATTGCAAAGGGAATGGTCACGGTCAATGATCTGGTTACGTTTTTACTGTATATTGGGGTATTTACTGATCCAATCCGGACACTGGTGGACTTTACCGAGCAGTTTCAGAATGGCTATACGGGATTTGAACGGTTTCAGGAAATTATGAATATTGAACCGGAAATCCAGGATGCAAACGATGCTGTAGCACTGACTGATGTGAAAGGAACCATTGATTTTGAAAATGTTTCTTTTCAGTACAAAGACAATCAGGAGAAGGTGCTTAACCGGATCAATCTGCATGTGCCTGCAGGGGCATATATGGCACTGGTGGGATCATCCGGTGCCGGAAAGACAACGCTTTGTTCCCTGATTCCGAGATTCTATGATGTAACCGGAGGATGTATCCGTGTGGATGGGAAAGATGTCCGTAAGGTGACGTTAAAGAGCCTGCGTGACCATATCGGAATGGTGCAGCAGGATGTATACCTGTTTGCGGGAACGATTTTTGAAAATATACGGTATGGAAAGCCGGATGCGACAAGGGAAGAAGTGATTGCTGCTGCAAAAAATGCCAATGCCCACGAATTTATCATGGCATTTCCCGATGGATATGATACAGATATCGGACAGCGTGGAATCAAGCTCTCCGGAGGGCAGAAGCAGCGGCTTTCCATAGCCCGTGTTTTTTTGAAAAATCCACCGGTTCTGATCTTTGATGAGGCAACTTCCGCACTGGATAACGAGAGCGAGAGGGTCGTACAGGAATCATTGGAGAAACTGGCAAAGAACCGTACGACATTTGTGATCGCCCACCGTCTGACAACGATCCAGAATGCACAAAAAATTCTGGTTCTGACAGAAGATGGGATTGCGGAATCCGGTTCCCATGAAGAACTGCTGGCACGGGGCGGTGTGTATGAAAAACTTTATCATATGCATTATTAGACCGGCTGTGTCACAACTTGCATTATTATAAAAAAACGAGTAAAATAGAATAGATTTTGAAAAAACAAAAAGGAGTGGATTATCATGACCAAAATAGATATTATCTCCGGATTCTTAGGAGCCGGAAAAACAACTTTTATCAAAAAGATGATTGATGAGGCATTTACCGGGGAAAAGATTGTCCTTATCGAGAATGAATTTGGCGAGGTCGGCATTGACGGTGGTTTTTTAAAGGATGCTGGAATCCAGATTACAGAGATGAATTCCGGATGCATCTGCTGTTCTTTAGTTGGTGATTTCGGAAAGAACTTAAATGAAGTCATCACCAAGTATCATCCGGACCGTATTTTGATTGAGCCATCCGGAGTCGGTAAGCTTTCCGATGTTATGAAGTCCGTGATTGATATTGAAAAAGAGCAGGATGTAAAATTAAACGCACTGGTAACGGTTGTAAACGCGCTTAAGGCGAGCAAGCAGATGAAGGCGTTCGGTGAGTTTTTCAACAACCAGATCGAGTATGCGACAACTGTCATTTTAAGCCGCAGCCAGAATGCAACACCGGAACAGCTGGAGTTTTGTGTCAATAAAATTCAGGAATTGAATCCAAAGGCTGCCATTATTACAACAGACTGGGCAAAATTATCCGGAGAACAGATCCTTAAGGTAATGGAAGGACAGGATAATCTGGAGATGAAGGCTCTTGCTGAGGCACATCATGCAAAGGAAGAGGCAGAACATGAGCATGAGCACCATCATCATGACCATGAAGACCATGAGCATCATCATGACCATGACCACGAAGACCATGACCATGAGCATGATGAAAACTGTACCTGTGGCTGCCATGATCATGAGGAGCATGAGCATCACCATGAGCATGATGAAAACTGTACCTGTGGCTGCCATGACCATGAGCACCATCACCATCATCATGCAGATGATGTATTTACCAGCTGGGGCAAGGAGACACCGCACAAATTCGAGCGTGCAAAACTTGAGGAAGTACTTAAGAAGTTTGTCGATTCTGACAATATCCTCCGCTCCAAAGGTATGGTGGAGAGTACCGATGGCACCTGGCTGTACTTTGATATGGTTCCGGGCGAGTATGAGATCCGTGAGGGTGAGCCGGATTACACCGGACGTATCGTGGTAATCGGAACGGAGATTCATGAGGATGAATTACTGAAGACATTTGGTCTTTAAAATGCTGTAAACCCCAAGAAAAATGTAAGGAGAGCAATTATGGCACAGGATATTCCGGTATATTTATTTACAGGATTTATGGACAGCGGAAAAACAACTCTCGTAGAAGAAACGCTGTTTGAGAATAACTTCGGTGATGGTTCGAAAGGAATTATCATCATGTGCGAAGATGGCGAGAAAGAATATGACGAAGCAAAACTGGCAACCATCAACTTCAAGCTGGTAACGGTCGAAGAGGAAGAGGATTTTACGCCTGCAAAACTGCAGGAAATCCAGGACACCTATCAGCCGGAACAAATTTTTATCGAGTACAACGGCACCTGGGGGATGGACAAGCTGCTTGAGGCAAAAATGCCGGAGGGCTGGGTGATTGTACAGTCACTGGCAACCGTAGATTCCACGACGTATGATCTGTATATGAATAATATGCGTGCAATGATGCAGGAACAGGTTTTTTCCAGTGATGTGGTTATTTTTAACCGTACAGATGATGATACCGATCGCGGACATCTGCGCCGTACCATTAAGAATATCAACCGGAAAGCACAGATTGTCTATGAGCGCAAGGACGGAACGATTGATGAGCGTCCGGAGGAATTACCGTTTGATATCAATCAGGATGTGATTGAGCTGACCGATGCGGATTATGCTATCTGGTACATGGATGCCATGGAAAATTACAAGAAATACGATCGCAAGAAAGTAAAATTCCTGGCTCTGGTATATAATCCGGATAAACTTAAGAAAGGCGTGTTTGTTCCGGGACGGTTTGCGATGACCTGCTGCATTGAGGATGTGACATTTATCGGTTTCAAATGTAAATATGACAGGGAAGAGGAACTTCCGCACAAGTCATGGATTACAATTACGGCAGAGATTCGTGTCGAATTTGCACGGGAATATAAGGGAAAAGGACCGGTTCTTTACCCGATTTCCATCGAAAAAGCCCAGAAACCGGAAGATGAGCTTGTATATTTTTCGTAAAAAAGTCGTTGCGAAAAGTGAAGAAGTCATATACAATAAAGAGGTGTGCTATACACCTCTTTTTGTATTCAGCAGAAAAAGAGAACAGGGATTAGATTAAATTTATTACATACAGGAGGCAGTTTATGTACCCGATTGTTCGAAAAGAAACATTGGCAGATAACATTATCCTGATGGACATCAAGGCACCGCGTGTGGCCAATGAGTGTCTGCCGGGACAGTTTATCATTGCAAAGACAGATGAAGTAGGAGAGCGTATTCCGCTTACGATCTGTGACTATGACAGAGAGAAGGAGACTGTCACCATCGTGGTACAGACGATTGGCGCAGGAACCGAGCGTATGATGGCCTTAAATGAGGGCGATGCTCTCGAAGATTTCGTTGGACCTTTGGGATGTCCGTCCGAACTCTGTGAGGAGGAGAACCTTGAGGAGACCAGGAAAAAGAAAATTGTATTTATCGCAGGAGGTCTGGGAACCGCACCGGTATACCCACAGGTAAAATGGCTGCATGAGCACGGAATTGATGCAGACGTGATCATGGGTTCCCGTACCAAGGATCTGCTTTTTTATATGGATGAGATGAAGGCAGTAGCCGGAAATGTATACGTATGTACGGATGACGGTACTTACGGATTTCACGGAAATGGCTGTCAGCAGTTACAGGCATTGATCGATGAGGGAAAACATTATGATGTATGTGTCGCAATCGGACCGATGATCATGATGAAATTCGTTACAATCCTTACCAAGAAGCTTGAGATTCCTACCGTTGTATCCATGAACCCGATCATGGTAGACGGAACCGGTATGTGTGGAGCATGCCGTCTGATGGTTGGCGGAGAAGTAAAATTCGCATGTGTTGACGGACCGGAGTTCGACGGACATCTCGTTGACTTTGATCAGGCAATGAAGCGTCAGCAGCAGTATAAGACAGAAGAAGGCAGAGCAAAGCTCGCATATGAAGAGGGCGCTACCCATCACGGTGGATGCGGCCATTGCGGAGGTGACAAGTAATGGAAGGATTAGTCAGAGTACCGGTTCGTGAGCAGGAACCAAAGGTTCGTGCTACGAATTTTGAGGAAGTATGTTATGGATACAACGAGGAAGAGGCAGTTGCAGAGGCTTCCCGTTGCTTAAATTGTAAAAACGCACAGTGTATGAAGGGATGTCCGGTTTCTATCAATATTCCGGCATTTATCGCACAGGTCAAGGAGCACAATTTTGAGGAGGCTTATCATATTATCTCCGAGTCTTCCGCACTTCCGGCTGTCTGTGGACGTGTCTGCCCACAGGAGAGCCAGTGTGAAGGTAAATGTATCCGCGGTTTCAAGGGTGATCCGGTTGCCATCGGTAAATTAGAGCGTTTCGTTGCAGACTGGGCACGCGAGCACGGGATCAAGCCAAAGAAAGCAGAGAAGTTAAACGGACACAAAGTAGCAGTGATCGGTTCCGGCCCTGCAGGTCTGACCTGTGCCGGAGATCTGGCAAAGCTTGGCTACGATGTGACCATTTTTGAAGCACTGCATCGTGCCGGTGGTGTGTTAAGCTACGGTATTCCGGAGTTCCGTCTTCCAAAGGACAAGGTTGTAGCAGCCGAGGTAGAAAACGTAAAAGCACTCGGTGTGGATATCGAGACCAACGTTGTCATCGGTAAATCCGTAAAGATCGATGAGCTGATGGAAAAGGAAGGCTTTGAGGCTGTATTTATCGGTTCCGGAGCAGGACTTCCACGTTTCATGGGAATCCCTGGCGAGCAGGCAAACGGAGTATTCTCTGCAAACGAATTCCTGACAAGAAACAACCTCATGAAAGCATTTGAGGAAGGATATGAAACCCCGATTTCCCATGGAAAGAAAGTTGTCGTTGTCGGTGGTGGTAATGTAGCCATGGATGCTGCAAGAACCGCACTCCGTCTCGGCGCAGAGGTACATATTGTATACCGTCGTGGTGAGGAAGAACTTCCGGCACGTAAGGAAGAAGTACATCACGCAAAAGAAGAGGGAATCATTTTTGATCTGTTGCAGAATCCAACGGAAATTCTTGTCGATGAGAATGGCTGGGTAAAGGGTGTGCGCATTATCAAGATGGAACTCGGTGAGCCGGATGCATCCGGAAGAAGAAGTCCGGTGGAGATTCCTGGTTCTGAGTATGAGATGGATTGTGATACCGTGATCATGTCACTCGGTACCTCTCCAAACCCACTCATTTCTTCCACAACCAAGGGGCTTGAGACAAACCGCCGCAAGTGTATCGTTGCAACCGAAGATACCGGTGCAACAAGCAAAGACGGTGTTTATGCAGGTGGAGATGCCGTAACAGGTGCCGCTACCGTTATCCTTGCAATGGGAGCAGGTAAGGCAGCTGCAAAGGGTATTGATGAGTACCTTTCCAGAAAGAACAATTAGACAATAACGGATAGAACTGATAAAAGTGGAGACGGCTGCCGCGTAATGTGGCAGCCGTTTTTGTATGAAGAAAAATGTCAGATACGAAGAAGCGTTTGACTTTTTCCTCTATGATGTATACAATAATCTGTAGTAAAAAAAGAGGAGAACCCTAGGATGAAGACATTAATAGATCTGATCACCGAGCAGGTGACAAATGCATTTACCGGTCAGGGATATGATGCAAAATACGGGAAAGTTACACTTTCCAATCGTCCGGACCTGTGTGAATACCAGTGTAACGGAGCAATGGCTGCAGCAAAGGAGTACAAGTGTGCACCATTCATGATTTCGGATAAGATTGCGCAGGCGCTGGCAGAAAATGAACTGTTTGAGAGCGTAGAGTCTGTAAAACCGGGATTTATCAATATGAAAGTAAGTCCTGCCTATCTGGCGAAATATGTCAGCGATATGAAAGCAGATGAGGGAAGATTTGGCTGTGACAAAGCGGCACATCCGAAGACCATTATTGTAGATTACGGCGGGGCCAATGTTGCCAAGCCATTGCATGTCGGACATCTGCGCTCTGCTGTCATTGGAGAGAGTATCAAGCGGATCGGCAAATTTATGGGACATCACATGATCGGTGATGTGCATCTGGGAGACTGGGGTCTGCAGATGGGACTGATCATTGTAGAATTAAAAGAGCGTAAGCCGGATCTGGTATACTATGATGAAAGCTATACCGGAGAATATCCGAAAGATGCGCCGTTTACCATTTCCGAACTGGAGGATATCTATCCGACTGCCAGCAAAAAGAGTAAGGAAGACGAAGCGTTCCGTGAGGCTGCCATGGAGGCAACCAGCCAGCTGCAGGCCGGCAGACGGGGATACCGTGCACTTCTTGCACACATTCTGGATGTTTCCGTGACAGATTTAAAGAAGAACTATGATAATCTGAATGTCTCCTTTGAGCTCTGGAAGGGAGAGTCGGATGCACAGCCGTATATTCCGGATATGGTACAGATGATGAAGGACAAGGGCTTTGCCTACATGAGCGAAGGGGCTCTGGTTGTGGATGTCAAAGAGGATACGGATACAAAAGAGATTCCGCCATGTATCATTTTAAAGTCAGACGGAGCTTCCTTATACAGTACGACAGATCTTGCTACGATTGTGATGCGTATGCAGGATTACAACCCGGATGCCATTATTTACCTGACGGATCAGCGTCAGAGCATGCATTTCGTACAGGTATTCCGCTGTGCAAGAAAGACCGGACTCGTCGGACCGGATGTGGAACTGACCCATATCGGATTCGGTACCATGAACGGAAAAGACGGCAAACCGTTTAAGACAAGAGATGGCGGCGTTATGCGTCTGGAATATCTGCTTGATGAGATCAATGAGGAGATGCTCAAAAAGATTACAGAGAACCAGAAAGAAAAGGAAAACCTCGATATTTCCGAGGAAGAGGCAAAGCAGACTGCAAAAACGGTTGCTCTGGCAGCAGTCAAATACGGAGATCTGTCCAATCAGGCAAGCAAGGACTACTGTTTTGATATTGAGCGTTTTACTTCTTTTGAAGGGAATACAGGACCGTATATTTTATATACGATTGTGCGTATTAAATCCATTTTAAAGAAATACACTGCAAAAAATTCGCTGCCGGATGCACCGATTCTTGGGGCACATTCTGCAAGTGAGAAGAACCTGATGCTTGTATTGTCACGTTTCAATGCCATGATGGAAAATGCATATGAGGAGAAAGCACCGCACAAGATCTGTGCATATATTTATGAACTGGCCAATGCATTCAACGGATTTTATCATGAGACAAAGATTCTTTCCGAGGAAGATCTTAAGGTACAGGCTTCTTATATCGGTCTTTTGGTACTGACCAAAAATATTCTTGAGACCTGTATCGATGTGCTTGGTTTTTCCGCACCGGACCGTATGTAAATCGGATGTTCTAAAATCACATATAAAACATATAAATGAGTCATAGGGATTTGTCCTTATGGCTCATTTTTTATGGAAAGAAATATGGAGGAAGTGACAGAATGGAGATTACAGAATATCTTCCGGTAGATTTTCGAACGCAGATGGAAGCAGAAACGTTGTGCGGGGCAGAAGAAATCCGGCTTCGGGTCGGACAACCGCTGGAAATTTTATATGCGGATGAGAAAGAAAAAGAAATTGGGCTGCTCACGGAAGCACATATGCGGGAGGTACTGAATTATCTGAGTGGATATTCCGTGTATGCACTGGAAGAAGAACTGCGACAGGGGTATTTTACACTGGAAGGCGGGCACAGGATCGGGGTTTCCGGGCGGGCAAGCTATGAGAAACACGGAACCTCAAGCTGTATGAAGCTGTTAAGCTGTATCAGCGGTTTAAATATCCGTCTGGCTCACGAAAAAAAGGGGTGTGCATCGGTACTGATTCCATGGCTGTATTGCGGAGAGAACGTATATCATACGTTTTTCTTTGCACCGCCGGGGGTCGGAAAAACAACATATTTAAGGGATTGTATCCGGCTGCTTTCGAAAGGAAATCACCTGCGTGCCGGGAAAAAGGTCGGGGTAGTCGATGAACGGTCGGAAATTGCCGCGTGTTACCGGGGAATTCCGCAAAACGATCTGGGCCCCCGCACGGATGTGCTGGACAATTGTCCGAAGGAACATGGAATCCATATGCTGCTTCGTTCCATGTCCCCGCAGATCATTGCAGTGGACGAACTGGGACTTCCGGAGGACTTTGCTGCGGTGGCAGACTGTGCCCGGTGCGGGGTATCGATCCTTGGAACCATACATGCCGGCAGTGTCTTAGAGGTTTTACACCGCCTGCAGATGGGCGGACTGGATCTGATCCGCTCACAGATGCGGCTCATTGGTCTGCAGAGAAAACCGGACGGGCGCCGGATTCTCACCGTATATGAGGGAGGAGGAAATCCATTGTGGCAAGGATTTTCGGAACCGTCCTGATACTGGCAGGGTGTGCCGGATTTTTGTACAAATGGGCAGAGGGGGAAAAAGCCAGACAGCGGATGGCGGGGGAATGGATACGCCTGTTTGTGCGCTGGGGATATGCACTGGAACAGGAACACGTGCGGTTGTACGATTTTTTGTCTTTTTATGAAACGGCAGATGCATCCATGCAGGCATTTCTGGATGAGGTCTGTGTATGTATGCGCAACCATCAGAATCCAAGCGGACAGAAAATCTGGCAGGATTGTCTGCAGAAGCACAAAAGAGAACTGCAGATCGGGCAGGAGGGCTGGGAAATCCTTACGTCTGCCGCGGGAGCATTTTATGGCGAAAGCAGTGCAGAGAATCTGCGATGCAATGAAATCTGCAGAAAACGGATGGAAAAATTTCTGGCAGAGTCACGATTGGAATTTTTTAAAAAACAGCGGGTGTATCTGCCTGTTGGAATGCTGACCGGCGTGGTTATGATCATTCTTCTGGTGTAAAGGCGTAGGAAGGGAACCTTGAGTGTATGAGTGTAACAATTATTTTTAAAATTGCAGCGCTTGGAATTGTTGTGGCAGTACTCAGCCAGATTCTCAAGCATAGTGGAAGGGAGGAACAGGCATTTCTGCTGAGCCTGGCAGGTCTGATAATAGTGTTGTTCTGGATCGTGCCTTGTATCAGTGAACTGTTTACAACGATGGAAACCCTGTTTCGTATGTGATGTCTATGATAAAGATAGGAATGATCGGAATTGCTGCGGTTTTTCTGGCTCTTTTGCTGAAAAAAGAAAAGGGAGAGCTGGCGTTGCTTGTGGGAATTGCAGCATCGGTTTTGATTTTCGGATACACACTGTCAAGAATTTCGTTTATCCTGGATTTTTTACGGGAACTGATGGACACGCTTCCGGTAGATCCGGCACTTTTGAAAGCACTGTTAAAGATGCTTGGAATTACATATGTTGCCGATTTTTCCGCATCGGTCTGTCGGGAAGCGGGATATGGATCTGTCGCAGGACAGATTGAACTGTTTGCAAAATTATCGATCGTTGCTTTGTCCATTCCGGAATTGTGGGTTTTGTTGCGGCTGATCGAACAGATGACCGGGGGGTAGAAATGAAAAAAATAGCTAAAATTTTGTTCTGGTCGGTTTTGTTCGTATGGATGATTTTTTTACAGCCGCAAAATGTGATGGCGGCCGAGGCGGATGAGATCATAAAAGAACTTGATTTTACGGATATCAATGCACAGACGCAGGATCTGCCGGAAAAGATGGATTTTGAAAAAATGGTGAATAAATTGGTGACGGAAGGAACCAACGGACTGGATGCGGGAATGATCTGTGAATATATTGCAGATTTATTTTTTTATGAAATCACGGCTGCAAAGCCAATGTTTTTGCAGATGTTTGCCATAGGACTTTTATTTGCGCTGTACGGAAAAGTGATGATGACGCGACAGGGGTATGTTTCGCAGATGAGCTTTTTTATTGTTTATCTTGGGGTGGTTCTGTTGTTGCTGCAATCATTTGCCCTGATCTCAGAGGTGGTAGATCAGGGGATTGACCGTCTGGTGGCATTTATGACCGCATTTGTGCCTTTGTATGCGGCAACGCTGTTTTGCTCCGGCAATGCGGCATCTGCGGGTTCCTTTTATCAGCTGGCATTCGGACTGATGTATCTGCTGGAACTGGGAATGAAATTTATTTTTCTGCCGGGGGTTCATGTGTTTGTGCTGCTTCTTCTGATGGATAACCTGTTTGAGGAAACAAAACTTGGAAAGATGGCGCAGCTGTTCGAAGACGGAATACGACTGGTCTTAAAAGGCGGGCTGACTGCCGTTATGGGAATCGGTGTTGTACAGTCTCTGATTGTACCTGCAAGAGACAGGCTTTCCACAAACAGTATTTTTAACAGTATATCCGCGGTTCCCGGAGTAGGAAATACCTTCGGTTCCGCAGCAGAGATCCTGCTCGGAAGCGGAATCCTCATAAAAAACAGCATTGGCGCGGCTGCCCTTATCCTTCTTTTTGTAATCGGGATGACACCGCTGCTGAAATCTTTTTGTTTTTCTGTGATGTACCGCCTGACCGCTGCATTTTTGGCACCGGTCGCAGACAGCCGGATTGCGCAGTGTGTGCAGGCCGCTGCCAGGGGATGCGCGCTTTTTTGTACCATACAGCTGGATGCGCTGCTTTTATTTTTTATTACCATATCCATGATCAGTGTTTCCACCAGTTTCATCTATTGAGAAGGGAGGAGAACATGGAAGTTGTACTTACATTTGTGAAAAATTATTTCGTGCTGATGCTGATTTTTTATCTGTTGTCATATCTGACACCAAAGGAAACCTATCAGAAATATTTTCATTTTTTTGTCAGCGTGCTCGTGATCACCGTGCTGGCACAGCCGCTTTTGGTCTATGTGGGAGGAATGAAAAAAGAAGAGGCAAGGCAGCAACTGCATGAGATTGTCGAGCAGATGGAAAGCATAGAATATCAGGGGAAGGGAGAGAATATTTTTGAACAGTATCTTGGGAAAGTGGATCAAAAAGAGGAATAAATCGGATTTCGTTGTACTGATTCTGCTTGGGGTGATGGTAATGATCGTTGCGATGCCGACGGGGGCAAAACAAAGCCAGAAAGAAACACAGACGCAGGAACAAAAGGAGCAGCAGCTGCAGACGGAAGATTCCTATAAAGAGCAGCTGCAGCAGCAGCTGAAGGAGCTGCTTGAACACATGGACGGGGTGGGAAAAACCCGTGTAATGCTGACATTTTCCGATGAGGGAACCGACCAGCTGGATAAAAATGTGACAAAAGATGGAAACAAAAAGGAAGAGACAACGGTGGTGTACGATACCGGTGATACCAGACAGCCCTATGTGATCTGCAGGCAGATGCCGAAAATTGAAGGGGTTGTGGTTGTGGCACAGGGTGGAGGAAATGCAAAGACCGTTACAGAAATTTCCAACGCGGTAATGTCATTATTTCCGGTGGAAGCGCATAAGGTAGTAGTAGTTAAAATGTCGGTACAGGAGGAATAGACGTGAAAAAAAGAGTGCATAAAAATCAGATTGTTATTACAACGCTGGCGGTGCTGATTGCGGTGGCCGGTTATGTTACTTATGACAAAAAGGGCGCTGATATCAAAGATGCCGAGACGGTAGCTAATATGAATCAGGGTGCCGTAAGTGACCAGGCGGATAAAGATTATGAAACCGGGGAGGAGCTGGATATCACAAGCAGCAAGGAAGATCTGGCGAATGCATCGACGGAAGATGTGGAAAATCCGGGAGAGACGGTACTTACCTCTGTGACAAGCGGGGATTCCGACTATGCGGCAAAAGTGAAACTTAACCGGGAACAGGTGCGTTCCAAAAATAAAGAAACCCTGCAGGCAATCATTGACAATGATTCTTTGGATGAGTCCAAAAAGAAAGATGCGGTCAATGAAATGATTACACTGACGGATATTGCGGAGAAAGAGTCCAATGCAGAAATGATGCTGGAGGCAAAAGGGTTTACGGATGTGGTTGTCAGTATGAATGATGACGGCTGTGATGTGGTTCTTAATATGGGGGAGGCAACCGATGCCAAGCGGGCGCAGGTCGAAGATATTGTAAAGCGTAAGACCGGAGTATCCGCAGATAAGATCGTGATCACTCCCATCCAGTAGCACTTGCAAATACATAGTTTTTAGTATAAAATGAGGTACAGTGTGCAATTGGTTTGGAGGATATACTGTGAGTGACTTAAGAAAAGAAATAGAAAAACGGCGTACATTCGCTATCATTTCCCATCCGGATGCAGGTAAGACGACTCTGACGGAGAAGTTCCTGCTTTACGGAGGAGCCATCAATCTTGCCGGTTCCGTAAAAGGAAAGGCAACAGCAAGACATGCGGTGTCTGACTGGATGGAGATCGAGAAGCAGAGAGGTATTTCGGTCACCTCGTCGGTGCTGCAGTTTAACTATGACGGATACTGTATCAATATTCTGGATACCCCGGGACATCAGGATTTCTCGGAGGATACTTACCGTACACTTATGGCGGCGGATTCCGCAGTCATGGTGATTGATGCAAGCAAAGGAGTAGAGGCGCAGACACGTAAGCTGTTTAAGGTATGCGTAATGCGCCACATTCCGATTTTTACATTTATCAATAAGATGGACCGTGATGCAAATGATACGTTTGAGCTTCTTGATGATATTGAAAATGAACTGGGAATCGCAACGTATCCGGTCAACTGGCCGATCGGTTCCGGAAAAGAATTCAAAGGTGTATATGACCGTCATACCAGAAAAGTTATGACATTTGCCGATACATTAAAGGGAACAAAAGAAGGTTCCGAAAAGATTATTGATATCGATGATCCAGCACTGATCGACGAGATTGGTGAGGAGAAAAAATCAATTTTGGATGACGAAATCGAACTTCTTGACGGTGCCAGTGCGGAATTTGATATGGAACTTGTGACAAAGGGAGAGCTTTCCCCGGTATTTTTCGGTTCTGCCCTGACCAATTTTGGTGTGGAAACTTTTCTGCAGCATTTCCTGAAGATGACTTATGCGCCAATGGCCCGGAAATCAGACATCGGAATGATTGATCCGTTTCAGGAAGATTTTTCTGCGTTTGTCTTTAAGATTCAGGCAAATATGAATAAAAATCACCGGGACCGTATTGCGTTTATGCGTATCTGTTC
>ULSV01032650.1_pt1 | contig 56312 bp, 75 predicted proteins | sample 1956991 | NCBI WGS metagenome assembly ULSV01 (sample SAMEA4835717, study PRJEB28245) | human gut metagenome | biome: gut microbiome; material: fecal sample | place: Denmark | collected 2008 | reverse complement strand
ACATGAATCCGGCAGCTGTTACCAGCTATGCGAAGCGAGGCGGAGATAAACTTATTGGAAGAAGTTTGTTAGATTGTCATAGTCCGGAATCTAGGAATAAAATACAGCAGGTCGTGGACTGGTTTGCAGCAGATGAAAGCCATAATATCGTTTATACTTTTCATAATGAGAAACAGAATAAAGATGTTTACATGGTGGCACTCAGAGATGAGGGTAAGCTGATAGGATATTATGAGAAACATGAATATCGAAATTCAGAAACCATGAAACCATACGATTTGTGGTGATGATATGACGAAGGATGAATGGTTTAAGCAGTTGTTATACTGATGGCAAAGTCAAAAGAAGGTGCTCAGAGTGGGACTTTTTAAGAAAAAGACAGTTATAAAGACATATGATAAAGAAAATAAGAAACCGGTAATCAAGGCAAGCATATGTAATGGTGAGCAGGTTGCAGGCTTTAAGGACATTCATACAGGTAAGATAGAGGAGGTTATGCTGATTAAAAATCAGGCAGACCTTGATGCATTCAAGAAAATGTATGGAATAGATGGAGAAATAGAGAAGGAATATTGATATGAGCATATTAGGAAATATACTTTGGTTTATATGTGGTGGATTGTTGAGTGGACTGTCGTGGGTTTTGGCAGGTCTGATATGTTGTATAACAATTATCGGAATTCCTTTCGGAAAGCAGTTTTTCAAAATTGCTAAATTGTCTCTGATGCCATTTGGGGCAGAGGTAATATAATAAACAGGCAGGTAAGAAAGATGTATTTGATTAAGACAGTAAAAGGAGATATAACAAAAGTAACAGATGTGCAGGCAATTGTTAATGCAGCAAATAACTCTCTTCTTGGCGGAGGCGGTGTAGATGGTGCGATTCATAGAGCCGCAGGACCGGAACTTCTGGCTGAGTGTAGGACACTTCACGGATGCGTGACTGGAGAAGCAAAGATAACAAAAGCCTATAATTTACCATGCGATTATGTTATTCATACTGTAGGACCGATATGGAATGGAGGCAGAGATAGAGAAGAGGAGCTTCTTGCTAACTGCTATTTTAATTCTATGAAGCTGGCAATGGATAATGGAATCAGGTCTATTGCATTTCCTTCAATATCAACGGGAATATATAGTTTTCCTGTTGAGTTGGCAGCAAAGATTGCGGTACATACAGTAAACCGGTTCTTGCAGGATAATCCAGATTGTTTTGATCTGGTGGAATGGGTGCTATTTGATACTCATACTGAATCAGTGTATGAAGATGAGGTTGATAAGATATATTAAAAGATTAATCGGTTTAAGATTGGTTTAATAGGGTCAAATATAAAACTTCATGGACGAAGGAGGAAACAGAGATTGAGCTGTCTGACCTGGCAGTAAATGATATGGTTTCAATAACAATTGCAGGAGAAATTCAGGAAACATACCCGGCACGCATAATGAACGTGATAAAGGTGCAGCTGCTGGGGGAAAATTTACATTGACATATCCAGAAAAATACTTATAATAGACATATCGCATAAAAATGCGCGACAGTTCGTTTGTACCATCCTGTCGTTAAATAAAACCAGGGCTGCTAAGAAGACTTTTTATGTAATTTAGCCCTGTAGGTGTGTATACATTTACAGGGCTTTCTATATGTGCTCACAGTGGGGCACGTTCTTTTCTAAGCAATTCTGTTTTTATTCCCAATAAATTAGAGGAGAAACTAAAATGTATTATTTAAAAACCGAGAGCAGCTTTGATTCTGCACATTTTCTGAAGGGGTATGACGGAAAATGCAGGAATCTTCATGGTCACCGCTGGAGAGTTGTTGTTGAAATAGCAGCAGACCAGTTAAAGGATGAGGGTCAGACAAGAGGAATGCTTGTGGATTTTTCTGATTTAAAAAATGCTTTGAAGGATATCTGTGATGATTTTGACCACAGCCTGATTTATGAAAAAGGTTCTCTAAAAGGTGCGACAATTGCTGCATTACAGGCGGAGGAGTTTCGTATGATTGAAGTTGGCTTCAGACCTACTGCGGAGCATTTTTCAAAATATTTCTATGAGCTGATGAGTGCAAAAGGCTTTCCAATCCACAGAGTGGAAGTATACGAGACACCTAATAATGTAGCAGCATACGAAGAATAAAGGAAAGAAACTAATATGAAAGTTGTTGAGAAATTTATAAGTATTAATGGAGAGGGAAGAAGAGCCGGAGAATTGGCGGTGTTTATCAGATTCAAGGGTTGTAACCTGAATTGCTCCTACTGTGATACAAAGTGGGCCAATGAGCCAGCTTGTGATTACGAGGAGCTGTCACCAGATGAGATTTGTGAATATGTCAGTGAGACAGGCATTAAAAATGTGACGCTGACAGGGGGAGAGCCTCTATTACAGAAGGATATCAGGAGTCTAGTAGAAAAATTATTGAACAAATCGGACATTCGAGTAGAGATTGAAACTAATGGAGCGGTTGATATTGCTCCCCTTGCCAATGCATTTTCAAAAGAAAAACTTAGCCTTACTATGGATTACAAGCTGCCATCCAGCGGCTGTGAGGAGAAAATGCTTCTCTCCAATATGGAAGCTCTAAGAAAGCAGGACACAGTCAAGTTCGTTTCGGGCAGCATTAATGATTTGGAATGTGCAGAGAAAATAATTGAAAAATTTCATCTGACAGAAAGATGCCAGGTATTCATAAGCTCAGTGTTTGGTTCAATTGAGCCAGTGGAAATCGTGAATTTCATGACCAGTAAAAGGATGAATGATGTGCGTCTTCAGATTCAGATGCACAAGGTAATCTGGAACCCAGAGGAAAGGGGCGTATAATGTGAAAAATCCTAATATCAAAGATTTTTTACGTGCAAATTTGTGCTTTCAGCCCAAAGTTTGCGGGGTGAAGCAAGAATGGAGATTATGATGATAGATACGAAAGCAATTGAGGAGCATATTAGAGGGATTCTTGTTGCATTGGGCGACGACCCGGAGAGGGAGGGCTTAAAGGATACACCAAAGCGAGTTGCGAAGATGTACGAGGAGGTCTTTCTTGGGATGAATTACTCCAATCACGAAATTGCGCAGATGTTTGATAAGACATTTGAGGATGGAATTGAGGAGCTTGATACTTCTAAGGTTGTAGTTATGAAGGACATCGACCTGTTTTCTTACTGCGAGCACCATATGGCGCTTATGTATGATATGAAGGCGACAGTTGCGTACATTCCTAATGGGAAGGTTATAGGCTTATCAAAGATTGCAAGAATATGCGATATGGTTGGAAGAAGACTGCAGTTACAGGAAAGAATCGGTCAGGATATTGCGGACATTATGACAGAGATAACAGGAAGCGAGGATGTTGCGGTGGTGCTTGAAGGATATCACAGCTGTGTGTCGGCAAGAGGAATTAAGAAAAACAACACGAGAACAATGACTGTAGAGTTAAGAGGAAGCTTTAAGGACGATGCAGCATTACAAATGTATCTAAGATAGGAGAGATGAGTTATGAAAGCATTAGTATTATCAAGCGGTGGCGTGGATTCCACTACGGCACTGGCATTGGCAGTGAGCCGATATGGAAAGGACAATGTAATTGCTCTGTCAGTTTCTTATGGACAGAAGCACGATAAAGAAATTCAGGCGGCAAAGGCTGTTTCTGCATTTTACGGAGTGGAGCAGTTATTCCTGGATCTGAGTAAGATTTTTCAATATAGCAACTGCTCTTTATTGCAGCAGTCTACAGAGGAAATTCCAGAGGAGAGCTATGCCATGCAGATTGAAAAGACGGAGGGCGAAAAGCCTGTAAGCACCTATGTGCCATTTCGAAATGGACTGTTTCTTTCATCGGCGGCAAGCATTGCACTAAGCAAGGACTGCAGCGTGATTCTTTATGGCGCACATGCAGATGATTCAGCTGGTTTTGCTTATCCAGACTGTTCACCGATGTTTAATGATGCTATGAATCAGGCGATTTTTGAGGGCTCAGGACATCAGTTAAAGGTGGAGGCGCCATTTGTGAATATGACTAAGGCGGAGGTGGTGAAGATGGGCTTAGAGCTTAACGCACCATACGAGCTTACATGGTCCTGCTATGAAGGAAAGGATGTGCCTTGCGGCAAATGTGGAACCTGTATCGACAGAGCGGCTGCATTTGCAGCAAATGGGGTAAGTGACCCTGCAATAAAATAAAAATTGGAGAAAGCTATGAGAGAAAAAGAGAATTTAACATTATTAGGCAACCAGCAGAACAATTACGAGACAGATTACAACCCTGGCCTGCTTGAAACATTTGTAAACAAACATCCGGAAAATGATTATTTCGTGAAGTTTAACTGCCCGGAATTCACAAGTCTCTGTCCAATTACAGGGCAGCCTGATTTCGCAAACATTATTATTTCGTATGTCCCAGGCGAGAGAATGGTGGAAAGCAAGAGCTTAAAGCTGTACCTGTTTTCATTCCGTAATCATGGGGATTTTCACGAGGACTGCGTGAACGTGATTATGAAGGATTTGATTAAGCTGATGGAGCCAAAGTATATTGAAGTGTGGGGCAAATTCACACCCCGTGGTGGAATTTCCATTGATCCATACTGCAATTATGGAAAGCCAGGAACTAAGTGGGAAGATGTGGCATTCAACCGTATGGCAAATCATGATATGTATCCGGAGAAGGTGGATAATAGGTAAAATAACATTATTAAATTTCGTGCAATGCACAAAAACCAGAAGAGTGCTGTAAGGTAATAAAAAGATTAAGCGATATTGTATGAATTTACTTTTATACAATATCGCTTTTATATGTTAGAAGAATCATCCGACGGAATTATTTATCCCAGTTAAATGAATAAGAAACAGCTTTTTTCCACATTCTGACTTTGGAATCACGCTCATTCTGGGTGATTTCAGGGTCAAATGTTCTGTCTACAGACCAGTTCTTTCTTATGTCATCGGTACTTTTCCAGTAACCAACTGAGAGTCCGGCAAGGTAAGCCGCACCCATGGCAGTTGTTTCAACACATACAGGCCTGTTTACAGGAGCACCGGATATATCTGCCTGCATCTGCATAAGAAGATTGTTAGCACTTGCACCACCATCGACCTTAAGAGAAGAAAGTTCTATGCCTGAATCTGCCTTCATTGCAGCAAGAACATCGTTTACCTGATAAGCAATTGATTCAAGTGTAGCGCGTATAATGTGATATTTGTTGACACCACGGGTTATTCCTAAGATAGTACCTCTTGCATACTGGTCCCAGTACGGTGCACCAAGTCCTGTAAATGCAGGAACAACATAGCATCCATTGGTATCGGGAACCTTTCTTGCCATATATTCTGAATCCTGTGAAGAATCTATAAAATGCATTTCATCACGAAGCCACTGGATGGCAGCTCCGGCTACATATATTGAGCCTTCAAGGGCATAGTTCACTTTACCGTCAAGTCCCCATGCAATAGTAGTAACAAGACCATTCTTGGAGAAAATAGGCTTTTCTCCTGTATTCATAAGAAGAAAGCAGCCTGTCCCGTATGTATTCTTGGCCTCTCCTGCATCAAAACAAGTCTGTCCGAAAAGTGCTGCCTGCTGGTCGCCGGCAGCTCCTCCGATTGGAATAGGACAGCCGAAGAATTCAGCGGAGGTCTCACCGAATATGCTGCTTGATGGGACCGCCTTTGGAAGCATGCATTTTGGAATATCAAGCTGGGCTAATATATCGTCATCCCATTCAAGAGTGTTAATATTAAAAAGCATTGTTCTTGATGCATTGGAATAATCTGTGGCATGAACCTGACCTTTAGTAAGTTTCCAGATTAACCATGTTTCAACTGTTCCAAAAAGAAGATCCCCTTTTTCGGCACGCTCACGGACACCTTTAACATTATCAAGAATCCATTTTAATTTGGTTCCAGAGAAATATGCATCAATAACAAGACCGGTTTTATTACGGATTGTTTCGGTAAGCCCTTTCTCTTTAAGAGAATCTGCATATTCTGAAGTTCTTCTGCACTGCCACACAATAGCATTGTATACGGGTTCACCAGAATGTCTGTCCCATACAACTGTTGTTTCACGCTGGTTGGTTATTCCTATTGAGGCAATATCTGACGCATTAGCACCTACATTTGCAAGAGCCTGCCTGGCAACTTCCAGAATCGTTGACCAGATTTCATCTGCATCATGTTCGACCCAGCCGGGTTTTGGAAAATATTGTGTAAATTCTTTCTGTGCAATACTGCACATCTCACCACTTCTGTTGAAAAGAATACAGCGGTTGCTTGTTGTTCCGGCATCAAGAGCCATTATGTATTTTGCCATGTTAAAGTCTCCTTTATATAATTTTTTAAACATATCCAGTTGATAGTTATTTTATATTTAAATTATTGTTTTATCAATGTAATAATGATAAAATGGAGATGGTATTTTGAGCAACGTGGGCTTATAAGATATTGAGGGTACAAAGGAGGCAGCTATGGTAGACATGAGCAGGTACAATAAGTTAAGGATTAACCCTGATAGATATAATTATGATCTGGCTACGAATCTTCCATTAAGAAGAACTTTCTGGAGAATAGCTGATAAAACAGTACTTTTTGATAACAAAACATATTGCATACTGGCGATAGATATAGAGAATTTTCACCTTATTAATAAGTGGTATGGTCGTGAAACCGTGAAGTAATAAGATAAATGCGAAATGAGTGATATAACTCACTTCGCATTTTTAATTTTTATAAGAAATTGATAAATGCGTTAGAGTGAATGATCACTCTGGCGCATTTATTTTTTTGCCTAAAAACAGAGGAGGTGGAGAGCAATGGCAACCAACAAGCGACCGAGGAAAGCGTACAAGCGAATCGGATTCGAGGACAGAAAGAGAATCGAAGTGCTGAACGCACAGGGCAAAACCGTAGATGAGATGGCAATGGCAATCGGTGTTCACTCGGCTACCATGTACCGGGAACTCGCCAGAGGTGGAGATCCGTACCGAGCAGAGGTCGCACAGCATTCCATCTAAGCAGAAGGGAGCAAGTGGAATGGAAGAACTGGATATTAAAACTGCCATTCAGATAGCAAAGATACTGGCAGCGGCACCGGATGAGCGAATCCCCATGATACTGGATGTGTTCAGTAAGGCATCCGTTGACATCAACGGATTGGACGAACTGGCAGAATGGAGAGCACTGGACAAGCAGGCCGCACTCATAAACACAGACACATTCGTGAAAGAACTCACAAAAGGAAGGGAACTGACAGACGGAGAGTACAGAATCAAAGTGCCGGAGTTTAATCAGTTTTGCAATTCAAAGGGAGTGAGTGCAAGATACGCAAGGAAGCACCTCTACGACAACGGACTGCTTCGGAGCAGCACTGACAATGGCAAGGTAAACTACACCTGCCCTGTGCAGGATGCAGAAACCAAGAAAACAGAAAGATGCGTATGCATCACAACACACAACTGAATATGGAAATACACTGGCAGGCATCGCCCAGTATAAAAACCGATAGGTAGGAACGAGCCGATGCAATAAGTCGCTCCGGCAGCAGGACATGAGCCTGCATGAATAGCTGTCGTAATTGGGGTAGGGAACGCAGACCCAAGTAAAATAACAACGGTTCGGTGGCAGATGAGAACACGCAGAGAGAGAACATCGGGAGCATGGATGCGTGGGTGCGAAATAAAAACCGATGGCGGCAATGAAAAAACCGCACTGCAGGCAACGAGTACAGCTACCCCAAACAATACTCAGGGAGCATGATCGGAACAGTTACTCTTCAAAGCCTTGGAGAACCTGTTCCATGCCAGACCCAACAAGCCTAGAGAGCATAATCGGGTACTGGTAAAAGTCAAGTACATATAAAGGAGATAGGGCATGAAACAGCCAAAGAAACTGACAAGGAATCAGAAAGAGTTACTGGTCAAGAAGGGGATGAACCCAGATGACTATATGCTCCATTCAGAGGATGAGAACGAGATGATTCTCTACAACAAAAAGGAAAAGAGACTGGAATCAGTCCCAAAATAAGCAGGAGGTGCATGACGATTTGATGAAACTCAGTAGGAGGCAGAAGCGGATTCTGAAAAGAAAGCTGAAGCGCATGGCAGGGAATGTAGCGGCGGTATTAGTGGGAGCGGGAATATTTACCGGATTGTTTATCGCATGGATGAACGAACCAATGCCGGACTGGAGTGAGTACATAGAGGAAAACCATATAGGAATGGTGCAGGTGGAAGGTTCGAACACATGGCTGACGCAGGAAGAATATGAGCAGATGTGTAAAGAGCGTGACGAATACAGGGCAGCAGAACAGGCAGAGGAACAGTACTTTTATAACGCAGTCCTCCAGAGTCAAAACACTGAAACACCAGTACCAACAGCGACCGCAATAATTGGAAGTATGGACTGGGATGCAGATGACTCCTACAGATTAGCAAAAATCGCCATGGCGGAAGCAGAGGGCGAGGATACAGAAGGAAAAGCACTGGTCATACTGGTGGTACTGAACAGAGTATGGAGCAATGACTTCCCAGACACAATCGAGGGAGTGATCACAGAGAAAAATCAGTTTACGGCATACGAAAACGGCAGATACGACAGAGTAGAACCGGATGCAGACTGCTACCGAGCACTGGAAATGGTGCAGGTAGAGCACTGGGATGAGAGCAAGGGAGCAACATACTTCGAGAGAACCACAGACGAAGCCACATGGCATAACTGCACACTGGAAAAATTATTTACACACGGAAACCACACATTCTACACGGAAGAGTAAATGAACGGTCGCAGGAGGGGCAAGCAAGCATGGACAATATAACAATGTCGCTCGGAATTTACTTCGAGGTAAAGGACGCAGAGATATATGGTGGAGAAGGCACAGTCGGATACGCAGCAACGATTGTGGATATTTCACTCAGCGGATTACAGGAGGCTGATTTCACGAAATATGCAGAGAGCCAGAAGGAAGGCATGGCGCAGTTCTGCCACGTCCCGGTTGAAAAGGTAAGAGTAATATCCAGAGACGAATACGAAGAAAACACGGACTAACAGGAAGGAAGTAACCAACAATGAAAATGGCAATGAAGGACGGACAGATACTCATAAGAGAAGCAGACAATGTCCAGTTCACAATCATAAAGAGTTGGGGAAAGATGAAGTGGAGCAGGCAGACGCAGACACTAAGCGGACCGGCTGACATCGAACTGCTGAACAGACTGGCAGGACTGGTAAACTTGCCACCGTCCATCGAAGCAGAGCGAAAGAAGCTGAACGAAGTAATGGCAGCAGTCGACCGGGAACGCATGAACCCGAAGCCAGAGCCGCTCATCCCACCGCCAGTCAAGGTGTCGCCATTCACGCACCAGGTGCGAGGATACAACATGGCACTCATGACATTCGGACTGGTAGATCCACCGAGACAAAAGGAGGAGGAGAAGTGATACATATCAAGGAAACAGAAATCATCCCACTTCTTAAGAATGCGCAGGAAGAATATTCGCAGAAGATAACAAAGGGCGATCCGAAAGATGTGGAGATGGATGAGAAGATAGAGGAAGCACTCACACAGGCAATGGATATTGTGTACGACTACCATAGCATGGTGGATGAGCAGAAGCGGATGGTTGAGAAATACGAGACAGAGACACCAGTAATCAAAAGAGGTATGGACTTTTACTGCTGCCCTGCCTGCGGAAAGAGAACATCCAGAAATCATACGCACTGCCACTGGTGCGGAAAGAAACTGGGGTGGGGCAAATGAAGCAGGAAATAACAATGGGGTCTTTGTTTTCTGGAAGCGGTGGATTTGAACTGGCAGGATCGATATTCGGAATCAGACCGATATGGGCAAGCGAGATAGAGCCATTTCCGATACTGGTAACCACAAAGAAATTCCCAGAGATGAAGCACCTCGGAGACATCAATAAATTAAACGGTGCAGACTTAGAGCCAGTGACCATCATCACAGGCGGCTCTCCTTGCCAGGACATGAACATAGCAGGGAAGCGTGAAGGATTGGATGGATCACGAAGCAATCTGTTCCGTGAGCAGATAAGAATCGTAAAGGAGATGAGAGAAAGTGACAGAGCAGCAGGCAGAACAGGAAAGCAGATCAGACCGAGATACATGGTCTGGGAGAACGTGCCGGGAGCATTCAGCAGTAACAAGGGCAAAGACTTCCAGGCTGTCCTCCAAGAAATCGTCAGCATTACAGACGAAGAATCCAATGTACCTCTCCCTCCGAAAGGAAAATGGCAGACAGCCGGATGTATCATGGGCGACCATTTCTCCATCGCTTGGCGAGTGCTTGATGCCCAATACTGGGGAGTCCCCCAAAGAAGAAAGCGAATCTACCTTGTCGCAGATTTTGGAGGAAACACCGCACCAAAAATACTATTTGAGCGAGAAGGCTTGTCTGGGAATTTTACGGAGAGCCGAGAAGCGTGGCAAAGAACTGCCGGAGATATTAAGACTGGCACTCATAAGACAGGCACAGATGATGTCGAGTGCTATGACATCAGCGACAGACGCAGGGTAGCTGATAAGAGCGAGGTATCGCCCACGCTCACAACAAAGATGGGGACCGGCGGTAACAATGTACCCATCGTATTGGAAAACCACCCACAGGACAGCAGAGTGACGATAGCGGAGGACGGTAATGTACCAACACTGACCAGTCGCATGGGCACCGGGGGGGGGCAATGTACCACTCATCCTCAGCCAATCACATTGCAGATCAGAAGCGGATGTGCAGGAGGAGGTAAGGGAGCATTGATGCAGACAGACAAGAGCGCAACGCTCAGTACACACAACACACAGACCTTATTCGACCCAATCCCGATAGCAGATAAGGCGACCCGATACAAGGGCGGCGGAGATACCAGAAACAATGACGGCTCTGCCAATGGACTTGGTATCGGAGAACCGGGAGCACCTGCCAACACACTCACGGCCGCAGACAGGCACGGAGTAGCCTGCTTCGCACAACAAGCAATCGGGGAATATGAGGAATCGGAGAAAGCCTCCTGTCTGAAACGCAGGGATTATAAGGACAGCACCGACCTCATTCTCTGGGAGTACATCATCCGCAGGCTCACACCATTGGAATGCTGCAGACTGCAAGGTTTCCCAGATAACTGGGCAGAGGAACTGGGGATAACAGAGCCAACGCAGGAAGATATCGATCACTGGCGAGAGGTGTTCCGAACGCAGATGGAAGCCATGGGCGAGAGCAAAAAGGAAAAGACAGATAACCAGATCTGCAAATGGCTGAAGGACCCGGAGAGCGACTCAGCCAAATATAAGATGTGGGGCAACGGCATAGCACTTCCGTGTGCAATGTTTGTGATGGAAGGTATCGCCATGATACTAAGCAGGGAGGATACAGATGAGCAGAAATAACAGAGATTACATATCCTGTCGCAACCCCGCAGCAACCAAGCAGCAGGAGGCAGGTTGGAACAGGATGGTGCGAGATTTGGAGCACCGCAAAGCAAAAGAAAATCACAGGAAGGAGGTAAAAACCAATGGCAGAAACGCATAAAGGCTTCGGTCTGCTTTTTGAAATGGGATGCGGAAAGACGCTAACAGCAATCATGATAGCAGGCACGGCTTACCAGATGGGTAAGGTGGAAAAGGTACTGGTGGTAGCACCGACCTCCGTCTGCTCCGTATGGCCCAAGGACTTCGCAGAATTTGCAGACTTCAAGGCAAACATCAAGGTACTGCTCGGAGACAAGAACCGCAGGCTGAAGCTGTTAAACGATCTCGACAACTTCCCATTCAAGGCATTAAAGGTAGCCGTTATCAATTACGAATCCACATGGAGAGAAGGCATCTTTGACGCACTGTATGAATGGAACGCAGACATGATCATCTGCGATGAGAGCCAGAGAATCAAGAGCCACGATGCAGAGCAGTCCAAGGCAATGCACAAACTGGGCGACCAGGCAAAGTACAAACTTATCCTGTCCGGAACTCCGGTACAGAATAATGCAATCGACCTGTATAGCCAGTACCGCTTCCTTGACCCGACAATCTTCGGAACGAACTTCTATCAGTTCCGAAACAGATATGCCATCATGGGCGGATTTAACAGACACCATATCGTGGGATACAAAGACCTCGACCAGTTAATCCAGAAAGAGCACTCCATCGCATACCGAGTGACCAAGGATGAAGCACTCGACCTGCCGGAGCAGACATTCCTGCAGAGATACATAACGATGTCGGCAAAGGAAAAGAACATCTACGACCGCATCAAGCGTGAGAGTTTCGCAGAACTGGAAAGCGGTGGGCAGATCAGCGCAACGACCGTGCTGACAAAGCTGCTTCGCCTTCAGCAATTCACTGGCGGATTTTTAGTGGCAGACGGCGAGGAAAAGCCGGAACTGGTCAGCAAGGGCAAACTGAACGCACTGGAAGAAATCGTGGACGATTATGTGGTGGACGCAGGAAAGAAACTGGTAATCTTCGCACGTTTCAGACCGGAGATAGACATCATCGGGCAGATGCTGAAAAAGAAGAAACTCCGCTACGGAGAAATCTATGGAGATGTGAAACTGGAGGACAGGGGCGACATCGTCAAGGACTTCCAGACGAACCCGGAAACGATGGTATTCCTCGCACAGATCGATACTGCAGGACTGGGAATCACACTCACGGCCGCAGACACCTGTGTGTATTATTCGGTCAACTTCAACTATGCAGCATATAGTCAGAGCCTTGCCAGAATCCACCGTATCGGGCAGAAGAATGCCTGCACTTATATCCACCTCATCACAGAGGGAACGATAGACGAAGTGGTGCTGAAAGCACTGGCGAAGAAAGAGGATCTGGCAAAAACAGTCGTAGATACATGGAGGGATTATTTCTAATGGGTGGACGCAAATGGACAGATGAAGAACTTGTCCTCATGGAAGAACTGACAGAGAAGTACCCACTGGAAACAGTGGCAAGACGGCTGAACCGAACCAAGGAGGCGGTGTTTCTAAAGAGACAGCGCATCGGGATAGGCGGATACATGGCGAACACAGATATGCTCACCAGAAACACCGTGTCGAAGATCCTTGGAATAGAAAACCGAACCCTGCAGTACTGGGAGAGAAAAGGTCTGAAAAGCTACCGGAAGCGACCATACGTGATGTACCGACAGGAAGATATCATTAAATATATGAGAGAGCACCCAGAGGACTGGAACGCAGCCAGGGTAACAGACGACACAATGTTCATGCGCTACGACTGGTACAAGGAAAAAAGAAAAAATGATATATCACGCAGATACAACTGGACAGGAACGGAAGTCCGAAGGATGCAGCACCTCAGACACGAAGGATATTCCATAAGGGAAATCGCAGAAATGATGAACCGCTCGGAATCGAGCATAAAATACAAACTTTACAGGAGGAGCAACAATGGCAGCACTTGATGCAAAGACAGTAAATGCAAAGAGCGTGGAAACGGTAAAACTGAATTGTATTCAGAAAGTCAGTTCTACCAATAACAAAAGATTATGGCAACTGAATAAAGCATACAGGGAAGCCGAACACGATCTCCAACTCATGGAATCAATTGGTGCAATCTCAAAAAAGGAAGTGGAAGAAACCATGGATAAAATGAGATTTCACTATGTAAAACTTGGGTTGGAAATGAGGGATGGCTATGAAGATTGATATTTTCAACGCAGAAGAAAAATACGACATCCTCTACACGGACCCACCGTGGCAGCAAGGCAGGGGCGGAAAGAAAGCGGCCAGACCGAACAGCACCGGAACAACAGTACCATACGAGACAATGGACGTCCCCGGAATTATGGAACTGCACCGATATGTCACAAACGAACTCATGAATGAAAAGCACAATGTGTTCATGTGGACGATTGATAAATACCTGCCACAGACAGAGGAAATCATGAGCCTGCTTGGATATAAACTCCACGCAAGGCTGATATGGGATAAGGGCAACGGACCGGCACCCGCATACACAGTGCGGTTCGCACATGAGTACCTGCTATGGTTCTACAAGAAGGGAAACATCATCCTCCCAGACAAGGACAAGCGTGGAGCATTTTCCACGGTACTCAGAGAGAATAGTAAGAGACATCACAGTCAGAAGCCGGAATGTGCCTATCAGATGTTAGAAACATTCTTCCCACAGGCAAAGAAACTGGAACTCTTCGCAAGGGCGGAGCGTGACGGTTGGGATCAGTGGGGAAATGAATTATAAAACCAAAGGAGGAGCAACAACATGGAAACAGTAATGACACTGGACGACAAAGTCAGAGCCTACAAGGTACTGCTCGACAAGAAAGATGAACTGGCAGAGCAGACCAAGGCAAACAATGAGGAACTCAAAAACCTCGAACAGGAAATTGCACAGCAGATGGTGGATGAGGAAAAGCCGGATACAACGGTGGATGGCTTCAAGTACACTCTGCAGGAGAAAACGAGATACTCGAAGATATCAGAAGAAAAGCTGATGGAAAAGGGTCTTGTATTCTTTGATGTCTTAAGGGAGCAGGGATTCGGACACCTTATCACAGAGAGAGTAGATCCACGAACCCTCGATTCTGCAATGAATAATCTGACCGCAGAGAATGATGGAGAACTGCCGGAAGAATTGGCAGAGGTGCTCTCCGTTTATTCAGAACTGAAGGTATCCAAGAGAAAAGCAAACACAAAGGCTCTGAACAGGGCAAAGAAAGCACAGGAGGTATAAAGATGGATTACGAACAGATGGAAATTGATATCACACTGGAAAGTGACCGTGACCTTAAAGAGAATATGCAGGCGACTGCCAAGTTCGCACTGGGGCAGATTATGGAGTATCAGCACCCGACCAAGGTAAAGAACCGCCATGAGGGATACGGCATCGCAGCAGAGGGATATGCGTCCCTGCAGGGCAAGATGAAATCCACCAAGACAGATATGGATGACCTCTTAAAACTCCTGCCGAATGGAGACGGCGATGTCCTCAATGTAATCGGCAGCCTTTACAATTCAGCGGTTGAGGTAGCTGTGGAGTCCATCAAACTGGCAGCACAGGCACAGAGGATCATGGACGACCTCTACTACGGAGAGAGCGGAAAGCCGACACCGATGGAGGAATACATGGACGAGCAGGAAGCAGGAGCGTCAGAGGATGATGGCTTCGAGGAAGCAGACAATAACAAAGAAGATGCAGAGGAAATGGAGGAATAAGACATGGCAAAGAATGAGGTAGCAACAACAGAAAAGAATTTCAATCTGGTCACGCTGACCGGAGAACTGAAGGAAGCAGTAGCAGAAGAACTGGATGGTCTCGGCACTCTTCCATTTGAGAGAGCAAAGATCCCAAGCGGTGGCGGTCTGGCATTTGAACTGCCGGGAGAGACTGAGGATGAGCCTGTAATGAGTACAGACCTCACCGGAGTTCTTATCCATCATCATCCGGTAAACGCATACTGGAAAGAGGAATACGCAGGCGGCAATGTTCAGCCGGACTGCTCAAGCCATGACGGAAAGCAGGGAGTGGAGCGTGAGACTGGGGAAATCCATGATTGCAGCAAGTGTCCGCATAACCAGTTCGGAAGCGGAAAGAACGGATCTGGAAAAGCCTGCAAGAACATTCACAGATGTTACATCCTGCAGGAAGGCAACCCTGTACCGATTATCCTCGCTTTACCGCCAACCTCTCTGAAATACATCAGAGATTACATCGGCAAGCGAATCCTCCTCAAAGGACTCCGCTGCTACGATGCCGTAACCAAGATCACGCTGAAGAAGGAAAAGTCAGCAGACGGCATCACGTACTCCAGAGCAGCCTTCGCATTTGTGAGTAAGCTGACGGACGAACAGAGAGCCGAAACAAAGGCAATGGTAGAGATGATCAAGGCACAGGCGGACAATATCCCGGATATTGACGAAGCAGACTACAACACCGGAGCTGCCGTGGATGCAGCAGACTTCCAGAGCGTAGACGGAGACGCAAACCTGCCGTTCAACTAAGGCAGACTAAGCCGGGAGCGGAAACGCTCCTGGCATTATCCAAAGGAGGCACAGTATGCAGATATTATTTGATAACTGGACCGGCAGATACGATGATGAATGCTTAATGCCGGGAGACATCGTGGAAGCGGCTATGGCTTACAACTTTAGGGAGAATGCGGGCAACCAGACGGATACTATGATCCAGATGGGCGAGGTCGCAGACATCGTAGGCAACCTGCCAATCTATGACACCATATACAAAGAGAACAGATACTCACCATGGAAGTACGCAGGACAGTGCTATCCGGGAGAGTTACAGAATAGAAATCCGGCACTCATGCCGATGTGCTATATCTGCAGCAGATACAGGGCAGATACCAGAGAGGAACTGGAAGAAAATATCAAAGTGGCGAAGTGGGCAGCAAGCAAGGTAGTCAGCGAAGGAAAGATACCGATCGCACCGCACCTTTACTTCCCACGATTTATGGATGACTCCATCGCCGGAGAGAGATACTTCGGAATGGAAGCGGGCAAGCGTCTGATGATGCAGTGCAAAGAATTCCTCGTAGTGACCGTGGATAATGTGATCAGCGAGGGAATGAATGAGGAAATCGACTACATGACGAACAAACTCATGATGCAGGGCAAGTCAATCAATTTCACAAGACTTGGACTGGAACAGGTAATACTTAGTAGATTGGAGCGATAATATGCAGCAGGCAGCGGAGGTCGATTTAGACCGTCTGGTAGATTATAAAACTGAATACTGCTCCGTTATCAAAAAACACAAGATCACAGGCGACAACCTAACAGGTTTGTGTCCGTTCCATGACGACCGTGCAAATTCATTCTCGGTAGACTTAAAGACCGGAATGTGGCACTGCTTCGCAGAAGATGAGGGCGGAAACTTCGTCACATTTTATGCAAAGCTGAATGGACTGGATACCAAGGAAGCCTATAAGAAGATACTGGAAAAGTATGGAGCATTGAATGAGCCGCAGGAGAAACCAAAAGAGAAGAAAACAGGACTGGATCACTACACCGTGTCCCAGTATTCATTCGAGAAGCGTCTCCCAGAGGACTGGCTGAAAGAACAATGCTGCCTGCAGACAAAGAAAGACCGAAACGGAGTCCAGTATTTATACATACCATACTTTGACGCAGAAAGAAATCTGGCACTGCACCGCAAGAGATACGGCGGAAAGCAGTTCCGGTGGGAATATGGAAAGACAGACAGGCTGTGTATGTATGGATTGTGGCAGATAGAAGCCGTAAGGAATATCGGATATGCAGTACTGGTCGAGGGCGAGAGCGATTCCCAGTCCATGTGGTACATGGGAATCAGCACACTCGGAATACCGGGAGCGTCCATGATGCGGGCAGACTGGGCAGGAGTCCTGCAGGATTTGAAACTTTACATCCATGTAGAGCCGGACAAAGGCGGGGAAGCATTCCTCGCCAAAGTCACAAGGGCACTCCGGGAAGGAAAGTTCGTAGGAGAAGTATACAAATGGAGCTGTCGGACACTCGGATGCAAGGACCCATCGGAAGTTTATATGAAGTATGGCAAAGAGGAAGCGGCCGAGAAGATCCGAAAAGCAATCAGCAACGCAGAGCAGATAGACATCGAGGAAGATAACATCCCAGAAGCGGTCGAGGGAGCACCTGTGAACTTAAGACAGCCGGAAGGTTGGATTTATTCAGAAAAGGGAATCAGCGTGATCGATGAAAAGAAGTATGCACCAGTCATGGTATGCAGAACCCCGATCATTATCACGCAGCGACTGCGGAGCATGGAAACAGGAGAGGAAAAGATAGAGGTAGCATTCAAGAGGGATGGGCAGTGGCACAAGGCAATCTACCCACGAAGCACCATCTTCACATCCAGAGCTATCACAGCACTGGCAGACTTAGGATGCACCGTCACATCGGAGAATGCAAAGCACATCGTAAAATTCTTGGCGGCACTGGAAGCCGAGAACATAGACATCATAAAGAAAGCAGACTCCACAAGTACATTCGGATGGCAATCCGGAAAGCGGTTCGTGCCGGGGCATGACAAGGATATCGTTCTGGACATTGACCCATCGCAGAGGGGCATGGCAGCGGCATACTGCCAGAACGGAACAATGGCGGACTGGATCAAAATGATAAAGCCACACCGAAGCAGAGACAAGTTCCGGTTCATATTGGCGGCCAGTTTCACAGCACCGCTCCTGCGGATCATAAAGCAACGAATATTCTTCGTGTACAACTGGGGCGGTTCAAAAGGCGGAAAGACCGCAGCACTTAAGGCAGCACTCTCCGTATGGGGCGACCCGGAAAGACTGATGGTAAATTTCAATGCAACGCAGGTAGGCTTGGAAAGAACTGCATCCTTTTACTGCGACCTCCCACTGGGAATTGATGAGAGACAGTTGGCAGGAAACAACCAGAACTCACTGGAGAAAATTGTGTACATGATCGCCAGTGGTACAGGAAAGATACGAGGTGCAAAGAGCGGCGGTATCCAGGCAACACAGACATGGAGAACCGTGGCACTGGCAACCGGAGAAGAACCACTGTCAACAGAAACATCGCAGACAGGTGTAAGCACCCGTGTGCTTGAGATATACGGCGGACCATTTGACGATGAGAGGGAAGCCTCCGTCATGCATCAGCAGTCTGGAATGAACTGCGGATGGGCGGGACCGGCTTACATCGGAATGCTGCTGCACACAGACGAGAGAAGTATCACGGAGAAATACGATGAAATGATGCAGTACGTGTACCAGATCAGCCGAGGAAAGAGTGGATCACACATAGCAGGCATCGCAGCGGTGGCACTGGCAGACGCAATCATCGATACATGGGTATTTAATAACGGAGAATGGCTGAAACGGTACGAAAATGGAGAATTTGATACGGAATCAGCCAAAACCAACACGGAAAAACTACAAATCGACCCAGAATCATGGGAAAGAGCCAAAGAGATGGCAAGGAACATCCTGCAGGAGCAGATGAACGCAGATACCGGAGATGTAAACGAGAATGCCACGCAGTACATCGTGGACTGGATACTATCAAACAAGGACAGCTTCGGGGAGAAAGCCTTCGGAACGTGCCTCGGTATGATCCAGAACAAGAACGCATACATCTTCCCATCCATGCTGACGCAGGCACTCACGAAAGCAGGGTACTCATCCAGAAAGACACTGAAATACCTCGCAGATAAGGGTCTGATCGGAGTATCAGTCCTTAAGGATGGCAGCACCAAGAACTCAGTAACAAAATGGTTCAACAACCGAAACTGTCGCTTTGTGGAATTCCACCTGGGCGACCTCGCAGAGGAAAAGGACCCATTACTGGAGGAGGAAGAAATCGCAGAGCAGATGAAACCGCAGCAGATGAATCTGCCGGGAATGGGTGACGGATGGCAGACCATACCCGATGAGGAAGCAGATAAGCTGCCGTTCAATTAGTCACAGAATTTGCGATTTAGTCACAAAAACCATGGAGCAGAAAAAATTGTGTGACTGGAAATTATGTGACCAAAATCGCTAAAAAGTTATAAAAAACCTTAAAAAACCGCACACCTAAAATTAGGTGTTTAGTTAGGTGTTCGGTTAGGTGTTTAGTAAAAAACCCAGTAAAATCAAGGTTTTTAATAACATCTAAACACCTAAAACACCTAAATCACTATTTTTATTGTATTTACGGAAAATTGTGTGACTGCATGAATGGTTAGTCACAGAAATCACTAAAAAAACATGGTGTATTTCAAAAATTAGGTGTTAGGTGTTTAGTAACCCTGACAAAGCCAGTAAAATCAAGGGTTTCACACCGCACACCTAAATGAATACGTAGGTGTGCGGTAGAAAAATGGAGCATTAGGTGTTCGGAAACAGAAAGGGTGGTGCGAATGGAAGATGAAGGCATCCAAAAGGATGAAGAAAAGCTGAAATCGCTACTGGAGACACTGAAAAAGAATGACGAGAATGTGCCAGAGGAACTCCTAAAGACCAAGTACAAGAAACCGTACCGGGAACTGAAGGAAAGCATCAAGGAAGTAGCGGACAGTATCTCCGGCAGGAGAATCAGACAGGACATCGTCATAAAAAACGATGAAGCCGGACAGGTTCTCATAAAGCAGATACAGGAAATGCTTGAGGAAAAACGGAGAGCCGGGGCAGGCAAGGAACTGGGCAGGACGCTCTACAAGGAATACAGTGTGGAGAAATTCCTGCAGGTGGTGGAAGAAATCAGAATAGCAGTCTGGAATTTGTGGATACCTTACTGGCAACAGCACTGCTGCGTATATGCGGCACCGGAGTGCTTCGATGAGGACGGACCACCACCGAAGATTTACAACGATCTGACAAAAGAGTTCCTTGTAGACCAGGAACAGAACATCTGGGAGAAGAAACCAGAGTGGGAATCAGAACAGAGAATGATCATCACAGCCGGAGCGTGTCACATTCTGGCTGAGGGATTAAAGAATAAGGAGGAGCAAGACAATGGATAACAGACAGGCAAACATCAACAGATTTGAAGCAGAGATGGCAAAGGTAACAAGAGACGGAGTGGACAAGCTGATGGCATTTATCAGAAAGAGTGATATGTACGCAGCACCTGCAAGCACCAGATTCCACCTTTCAGTGACAGGCGGACTGCTGCAGCACTCACTCAACGTACTGGATGCACTGAAAGCAAATCTCACAAAGAACGATGACGGTTCGTACACATACGAGGTCGCAGGAGTCCCGGCGGCCAGAGTAACAGAGGAAAATGTGATCATCATGGCACTGCTCCACGACCTCTGCAAGACCTACTTCTACACAACGGAAATCAGAAACCGTAAGGTCAATGGAAAGTGGGAACAGTATGAAGCATTTGCAGTGGATGACAAGATTCCATACGGACACGGAGAAAAGTCAGTAATGATGATCGAGGAATACATGAAGCTTCAGCCAGTGGAACGATATGCCATCAGATGGCATATGGGATACACCGAAGCCGACACCTTATCATTTAACAATGCCATCGACAAGTATCCGATGATCTGGGCACTGCATTCCGCAGACACACAGGCAAGCCACTTCATGGAAGCCAATGAGGGAAACAAACTGGCATACGCAGATAACGGATCAGCGGAATATGCAGATCAGCCGACCATGCAGGAGGCAACCGCCCCGGTATTTGAGGAGGCGACACCAGTATGAGCATGATGGAACTGCTGTCCCAGATGAGAGAGCGAGCCAGAGCCAAAAAGCAGCGCAAAGGAAGCCTGCCGTGGTTTTGTATCATTCTTTCGGACAAATGCGTAGAACCGGAAAAACCCTGTACCGAGTGCAGGGTTTACGAGGAACATAAAGAAGAAATCGAAAAGGAGATGGAGAGACATGATCATCAAGATTGAAGCAGTACCGAAACTGGCAGTGGAAGATGGAGTAGAGAAAGTCGTCATGGGAGAAAACAATCAGCCAGTGTGGGATAGAGAAAGAGTACTCATCACTACCAAGGGCGGCAATTACCGCAGAATCGTCACACTCACAGACGAACTGGCGGCAGAGGTGGCAAAAGGACACCGGTACTTCAATGCAGTAGAGAAAAACGGAAAACTCCACATCACAGGGAGAGTGTCCGCCAGATTTTAAGGAGGCAGACGATGACAGCAAAGAACGCAGAAGGGTATCCAGACCCAACAGCAGAGGAAGCAATTCGCCATGTAATGCGTGGCGGAAAACTGGATTATACCTCATTCAGAACCTACGAGGAACTGCAGGACTACACCATAGAGCATAACAAGGGTATAAGCACCAGGGAAGCGGCCGACAAATTCATCCGGGAGAAGATGCCAAAAGAAAGCTACTTCCAGAAGAAAATCCTCGACTGGATAAAGGATAACGCACCAAATGCCATCGCATGGAAAGAAGCAGCCGGTCCGTACTCCAGACAGGGAATCCCGGACATTACCTGCATCATCAATGGCAGGTATTACGGATTTGAGGTCAAGCGGCCATTCATCGGGGTACTGAGTAAGATGCAGGAGCAGACGATAAAGCAGATCCGCAGGGCAGGCGGTAGAGCATGGGTAGTCACTTCGGAAAAGGAAGTAGCAGAAATCCTGCTACCGGAACTGACACAGAAATAGCAAGGGAGCAAACAAAATGAGAGTAGCAATCGAACCGAGAAAAGCAACTGACCGTGGCGGATATTACTGTATGCCACTGAAGGTAAATGTGCCAACAGGACACAAGGACTGGAAGCTGACCAAGTGCCCGGAGTGCGGTGCGCAATGTTGGGAACTGCCACTGGCAGAGGTAGCCAAGGCGCAGGGAGCAAAAGGACTCTGCACCATGTGTGCGTTAAAGAAGGGAGTGGGTAAATCATGAAAGCGACAACAGTATGGCAGCCGTGGGCAACGCTACTGGCAATAGGAGCAAAGCATAACGAAACACGGTCATGGAGAACAAACTACCGGGGAGAAATACTCATTCATGCAGCAAAAGAGGATCATAGTGGAATATTGATGCACATACCGCTGAATGAATTGGAACATTTCCAGGAAGCAGGAGTGACCAACAAGAAACTACCGACAGGAGCAATCATCGGGAAAGCAAAAATTGTGGATTGTTTCCAGATTGATGAAGCCTATCGAAGAAAACTGCAAAGAGAGAATCCGGCAGAGTTGGCATTCGGAGATTACACCATTGGAAGATACGCATGGGTAATGGCAGACCAGGTATTATTTGACAAACCAATTCCGGCAAAAGGCAAGCAGGGATTGTGGAACTGGGATGGAGAGATACCAAATGGGAATGTGTAAATATGCAATACCAAAAGATGAATACAGACCAACATATCCGTATCCGTTTAAATGCAGTGTCATGTATGAATGCAGATATGATAAGTGCAGGGAGAACGATGGAAACGGATGCATCAGATATCAGATAGGAGAAAACATGGAAATAGGAAAAGAAAAGAAATGCTGCGGCACCTGCCAACATCACAGGAAGTGCTGTGGGGAGTGGCAGTGCTTCAATGAACAGTCGGAGAATTATGCAATTGAAACCGAGTACAATGACACTTGCGAGGACTGGGAGGAACGATAATGGAACAAAAACCGTTAACAACCGAGGAACTGCGACAGATGGCAGGACAGCCAGTGTGGTGTCCGGATGAGGAAGCATACGGAGTAGTAATGTGTGACAACTACGGAAGATGGGCAGGCATCCCATTTCTGCACGGAGTATGGTACAGAGATGGAGATGGAATCGGTGTGGAATTCAATCATAACATCATCGGACGAAAATTGAAATGCTACAGGGTGATCAGTGAAAAGGAAACGGCAAAATCTCCGGAAGAGAAGGTAGATGCATTCGGAGACAGCAGAATGGTCTGCCAGAACTGCGGAAGTGCAGCGATAGCGAATCCATACAGAAAAGGACATGAAATATATCCGTACTGCCCATGGTGCGGTCAGAAACTAAAGGAGGAATAAAGTATGATCAATGCAAGAGATGTAGAAAATCTTACAAAAGCATATTTGCACTCATTTAATACGGCATTAAGTGAGACACATAATCCAAGTTTAGCAGGGCAAGCAGCAGCAACTGTATTAATGTCAATATGTGCTGTAGTACTGCCGAAAGAGCAAACAAATGTAAATCCGTTAGAAGCGATAATGACTGCAGTTATGCGTAATGCGGTGGAAACAAAGAATGGAGATGAAAGAGATGATTCTAAAAAAGAGGACAAACAAGCAGACAAAGATATTCAAAAAAGCGATTAATGCAAAGTGGGCATTCTATTGGGCGAAGTTCATGACAGAATCTGCAGAGATCTGCAGGAGGTATAGAAACAATGGGTCTTGCGAAAAGTGTCCATTTTATGTGAATGATTTCGGAGAGAATAGAATCCGTGGATGCATAATGAGCGAGCCAGACGAATGGGATGATCCAAAGACAATCGGATACATTGTACGAACAATTATACATGAAATGGCAGGTGGTAAGAATGAGCGAGAATGAAATCCGTGAGTATGCAATCATGAAAGCAACATTCAAATGGCTACTGATCAGTATGATATGGCAGGGATTGGAACTGTGGTTTTACGGAGCAACCGGACCAAGCAACGAAGATACAATCATCGGATTTATCCTCTGGTATTACATCATAAGGTGCGAGTGTATGAAAAGGAGAGTCTGGTGGAAAAGAGGTGGTAACAATGGCAAAAGGTAAGCACAAACGAAAGCCGTTCGGGATGAATTCCAGTCTGGCGGACGCAACGCAGGTAATGAGACAACTCCCGATGTCGGCAATGCTCTCATCCATCGAGATGCAGATAAGCATCCTGCAGGAGCGTGGAATAGAAATACGAGACTGGGAGAACAAAGACCGGGTGCTCAAACAGGTGCGAATGCTCGGTGGAAAAGCATACTTCCTTGCGGAGGAAAAACCCAGGGATTAGAAAGAAGGTAAACTATGAAACCAGACAGCATTGCAAATGGGGTAGAAGAACAAAGAACACTTCTCAAACAGTACCTCGGGCAATACTACAATGCAAAAATGAAAAAGAAGCAGTTGGAAGCCAGACTTCGTACTTTCAGAGAAAATATGCTCGGCACAAAGGGGATGCAATACTCCCCAGTGCCACGCAGCCAGACCAACAGCGTAGGAGACGGACCGGCAACGCAGGTAATCCGTGCAATGGAGATCGAGGACAGAATCGAATCGCAGAAAGCAGAGATGGCAAAGACCATGCTGAATGTGATGAAGATCATGGACTTTTTACCAACGGATTCCACGGAACGAACAATCCTCGAATACAGGCACATCGACTGTCTGAGTTGGAAGCAGGTGTGCAAGGAAGTCCACCTGTCGAGATCATCAGCCAACGACTACTACGACAAGGGAATCAATAAGCTGTTAGAATTCAAGAAAGTGCAGGTCATAATACAAAAATTCGCCTCCTCCCAGAACCCCTCAAAGCCTTGAAATTGCTTGACTTCGGAGTAGGGGGGGGGTAGAATTGTACTTGCAAAAAGGCTTATTTATAGCCAATTTCACGCAAACAAAATTCTACCCCAAAAGGAGGTCTCTTATGAAAGAGAAAAAGCGAAAAATGGTCGGCATTGTACTGATCGCAATCATTGTTTTATGTATCATCGGAATAATTGTATCGCCTAGCGATGACAAAGAGTCAAAGCAGACAGAACAGCAAAACACTGAAGCCACGGAGCAGGCTTCGGAAAATGCTGAACCGGAAACAGAGAAAAAAGACGAAGCCGCAGAAATCGAAGGAGTAGACATCATCTTCTCTGAAACAGTTAGAAATGACAAGACTGGAAATTGGAGGCTTGCAAAGGTTACCGGAAGTAAATCAGCAGAGGAATACGCAGTAGACTATTACGAGCAATATTTCAAAGCAGACAACGAAGTACACGCAGTCGTCAACTACACACTCAATACCACAGCCTGCATAACCTGCGTAGGAGATACGCTCAATGTCAGAATATACGAGCATATCAAAGACGAAGAACAGTATGCAGAGAACTTATTCACAGGCATGAAATATGCAGAATACAATGTGGATAAAAATACAGGAGATGTGGAAAAGGTGGAATAGTTCAAGGCGAAATACATTCCGGAATGTCAAGCCGGAAATTTTACCGGGAAAAATTCCACAAAAAGAAAATATAACATCGAAAATTCAAGCCGACTTTTGGGAATCGCATTCGGAATCCAAGGGCCGGATTTAATAATATGCACGGAACGGGGCATAAAATCAATCCTAAAAATAGGGCACGTATATAGGGAGTGTACAAGGGCCGCATATAGCACCCCCATATATAGGGCAGGTATTATCCCAAGAAAATAAGGCAGGCAAGACACAGGGAGTACAGGGCACACCGTAGCACACACCCACAGGGGCAGGGAGAGCAGGGTCAGGACGCACCCACACACCACAGACACAGCACCACGCAGCCACACCACAGGCAGGGCAGGCAAGGCACAGGGCACACACCACAGGACAGGGGCACAGGAGCAGCGCAGACAGAGCACACAGCACGCAGAAGAAAGAACAAGTCCGTACACAATCGGACATCGAGATGTGTTATAGTGATAGCGTGGAGCACAAGGGAACAGACCACACGGTCACCCCCCAACCACTCCACTTGCTCCCCTCAGAGAGGACATGGCACAAGGCATCAGAGCCTGCGCTGTGTCCTCTTTTGCGTGCAGGCGGGGCACGGCATCGCCGTAGGTACTACCCAGACCCAAAATGCAATGCGGGGCGAGGAAGGCGCGGCTTTTTTGCCGATAAAATACAAAAAAATTTTACCATTTCGTTACGCAAAGCAGGGAAGGAGGCTTGGAAATGGATCAGAAACTGAAAACTGAACGCAGAAAACTGGCTGATTTAAAGGCAGCAGAATACAATCCACGAAAAGCACTGACCCCGGACGATGCGGAATACCAGAAAATAAGGCGGAGCATTGAAGAATTCGGATACGTTGATCCCATCATCGTAAACGAGGATGGCACAATCATCGGAGGACACCAGAGGGCAACAGTCCTCGCAGACCTCGGATACGAGGAAGTAGATGTGGTCGTAGTCGACCTTGACAAGCAGAGGGAGAAGGCTCTGAACATCGCACTGAATAAGATAACAGGCGAATGGGATGAGTTGAAATTAAAAGACCTCCTGCTCGACCTCGACCTCGGAGATTATGACATATCGCTGACAGGCTTCGAGCAGAACGACCTCACTGAACTGGTGGACAAACTCGCTATCGAACCGGAAGCAGTGGACGATGACTTCGATGAGGACGAAGCACTGGAGCAGGCAGAGTCTGAACCAGTAACAAAACTCGGAGATGTGTGGTTGCTCGGCAGACACAGGCTCATGTGCGGAGACAGCACCTCGCAGGACGACATGGCAGTTCTGATGAATGGAGAAATCGCAGACCTTGTCGTCACAGATCCGCCGTACAATGTCAACTACGGAGACAAGGCAGAGATGCTCGATGAGTACTTACCTGCAAAAGGACACCGCAATATCAATCACATCAAGAACGATAACATGGATAACCAGAGTTTCTATTCATTCTTACTGGCAACATACCAGAGTGCCTATGAATTTATGAGAGCGGGAGCGGCAATCTATGTATTCCACGCAGAAAGCACCGGACATATATTCAGACAGGCATTCCTTGACGCAGGACTGAAACTTGCCCAGTGTTTAATCTGGGAGAAAAATGCATTCGTCCTCGGCAGACAGGACTACCAGTGGAGACACGAACCGTGCCTGTATGGGTGGAAAGAGGGTGCGGCTCATTATTTCATCAATGACAGGACGCAGGACACCGTCATTCTGGAAGATGACATAGACTTCAATGCCATGAAGAAAAACGACCTCGTGGCATATCTTGAAGAACTCCGCAGGAAATACAGAGATCAGACGTCCGTTATTTACGAGAACAAACCTACGAGGAATGATATACATCCGACCATGAAGCCAATTGCACTGGTCGGAAAGTTTATAACAAATTCCAGTAAATCCGGATGGAATGTACTGGATCTGTTCGGAGGAAGCGGCAGCACCCTCATGGCCGCAGAGCAACTCGGAAGGACTGCATTCATCATGGAACTGGATGAGAGGTTCTGTGATGTGATCGTGAAACGGTGGGAAGATTACACCGGGCAGCAGGCAGTCCGAATACCTGCAGAGGAAGTAAAGTAGAATGGCAGACGAACAGCAGCAGGGCAGCTTCTACAGGGTAGAGGTCATTGCTTCTCTGTTCGGAGTAACGGTGCGAAGGGTGCAGCAGCTTACTCAAGAGGGCATCATATCAACGACCAAGACAAAAGAGGGAAATCGGTATGAATTAGCACCTACCATTCAGAGGTATGTGAAATACCTTTCAGACAAGGCATATGGAAAGAGTAAATCCGAAAAGGAATCTGAACTGAGGGAACAGAAACTGCAGGCAGAGATCGCCCTCAAAGAATCCCAGGGAGAAATGCACAGATTAAAGACAGAGATTGCATCGGGTAAGTACATCGACATAGAGGAAGTGAAGATGGACTATAGCCGATTTTTTGTTGCATTTAAAAAGTTCGCACTCTCCCTGCCGAGCCGACTATCCGGAAGAATCAGTGGTCAATGCGACCCGATGGAAGTCCGGGCAATCGAAAAGGATCTGAATGCAGAAATCATCCGGTTGATGAACAGCTTTGTGGTGGCAGGCTGCACACCGGAAGAAATGGAAAAGAAAAAGCGTGGCAAGAAATCCGTATCGTAGATACGAGGTCACAGAATACCAGAAGGAAGCATTAAAGTTCCTACAGCCACCAGAGGACATCACGGTATCGGAGTGGGCAGACAAGTACAGGATATTGGATGCCAAGACCTCTGCTATGCCGGGACCATGGCGGACAGAACACACCCCATACCTTAAAGGCATTATGGATGAGTTCAACAATTACGAGACAGAGGAAATCATCTATGTGAAGCCTACGCAGGTAGGTGGAACAGAATGCCTCCAGAACATGGTAGGTTACATCGTCCAACAAGACCCTGCACCGACCATGATCGTATACCCGACAGAAATGCTCGCCAAATCCGTATCGGAGAACAGACTGCAGCCGATGTTCAAGGCATCGCCAGAACTCCGAAAGAGGTTTGATGAGAATTCGCAGTTGCTGGAATTACAGTTTGATGGAATGTATCTAACACTGGCAGGTTCAAACTCTCCATCAAGCCTTGCGAGTAAGGCAATCAGATTCCTGTTTCTGGATGAGGTTGATAAATATCCGGGAGCATCCAAAAAGGAAGCAGACCCAATCAGTCTGGCGAAGGAGAGAACAAAGACCTTCCACAACAGAAAGATATTTATCACAAGCACACCAACACTGAAAACAGGGCACATCTGGAAAGCAATGGAAGATGCAGACATAGAGAAGCACTACTTCGTTCCGTGTCCGCACTGCGGGGAATACATCGAACTGAAATGGAAGCAGATTCACTTCCCGAAAGAGGAAGGAATGAGTCATGCAGACCGTGCCGAGTTTGCAACTTATGTGTGCCAGGAGTGCGGATGTGTGATCACAGACCAGGACAAGCCGGAAATGCTCCGCAAGGGAGAGTGGCGGACGGTAAAGGAAAATACCAAGTTCGTCCGCAAGGTAGCGTTCTGGATGAATACGCTCTATTCCCCATTCGTCCGTTTTTCAGAAATCGTCAAAGAGTTCCTGGACAGCAAGGATGACCCGGAGAAGCTGCAGAACTTTGTAAACTCATGGCTCGCAGAACCGTGGGAAGATACAAAACTGAAAACCAACGCAGACCTCGTAATGGAAAGACAGACTGAGTACGAGGAAATGATAGTACCGGAGTGGGCGAAACTGCTCACAGCCGGAGTGGATGTGCAGGAGAACTGCCTGTACTGGAGCATCAGAGCATGGGGCAATTACCTCACAAGCCAGAACATAGCACACGGTCAAGCATTCTCATTCCAAGAGATAGAGAGGTTGATGAACCTCGAATACCAGATGCCGGACAGCACACCACTGGTCGTAGCACTGGCACTGATCGACTCCGGTAACGATGCGGATACCGTGTACGATTTCTGTGCCAACAATTCAGAATGGGCACTTCCGTGCAAGGGTTCATCGAATCCGATGCTATCGCACTATAAGCTGTCAAAGGTAAATAAGAGCGACAGCAAGGCATACGGAATGAATCTGGTATTGATTGACACCGGGAAATACAAAGATATGATCGCAGGTCGAATGCAGAAAAAGAACGGCAGCGGATCATGGATGGTTTACCAGGGATGCGACAGAGAATACGCAGAGCAGGTAACCGCAGAACATAAGGTAAATGTAAAGATGGGAAATGGAAAAGTAAAGCAGGAATGGCAGCAGAAAACATCCCACGCAGACAACCATTACTTAGACTGCGAGGTGTACGCAGCGACAGCAGCAGATATCCTCGGAGTACGAACCCTGCATCTGAATGAGATACAGGAAAATGAGCAACAAAAGCAACAGGAAACACCACAGTACACCCCGGAAGAACACTGGATCAGCCAGAACGAGGGGTCATGGGTATAAAGGAGGCAGAGCATGGCAGCAATAGAATCAAATTATAATGCTTCGGAAATGCTGACCGAAGTCAATAATGCCATTTATGCGGTGCTCGTAGGCGGCCAGTCATACAAGATTGGTACGAGACAACTCACCCGTGCCGACCTTAGTCTGCTCTACAAATTAAGGAACGACCTCACAGCACAGATTGCAGCAGAGGGTTCAACCAGTTTACTGGATGATACCTATGTCGCAGTATTCGATGGGAGGTAAGACATGAACTGGTTAGACGGAATTATAGGTTTTATATCCCCGGAATGGGGAGCACGCAGGGAGGCATGGAGACAGAGCCTAACTGAAATGAGGAACTACGATGCAGGCAACTACGAAAGGGGAAATGCAAACTGGAGGGTACTCAATCAGTCGGCAGAATTCACGGACCGGTACAGTCGTGACAATGTACGTGCGAGAGCCAGAGACTTGGAACGAAACTCTGATATGATGAATTCGGTCATCGGAGCATACAAGCGGAACGTGATCGGCGGTGGATATGCACTGCAGGCAAAGACCGGGAGTGACAAAACAAATGAACTTATCCAGACAGCATGGAAGAAATGGTGCAAAAAGCAAAACTGTGATGTGACAGGAACGCAGTCCTTCACCCAGATGATGAGAATGTGCGTGAAGCGAAAAAAGGTCGATGGCGGAATCCTTATTGTAAAGAGATACACCAAGGACGGATACCTCCCATTCAAGCTTCAGACATTCGAGGTAGATGAACTGGACAATTCCCAGATGATGCCGAAGAAAAAAGGCAACAAGGTAGTCGGTGGAATTGAAATGAATGAATATAATAAGCCAATGGGATACTGGATCAGACAGTATTCCGTGGACGGAATGGCACTCTCGAACCCAGTATATGTGGATGCGAAAGATGTCATTTTTTTATACACAAAACACCGTCCATCGCAGGTGCGTGAAATGTCAGACATGAGTCCGACAATCACAAGAATCCGAGACGCTAACGAATTTATGACAGCGGTATCGGTAAAGGAAAGAATAGCGGCCTGCCTTTCAGTATTCATCAAAAAGCAGTTACCGACAACCGGAATCGGCCGCCAGAATGGAAGCGTTCCGGGGCCACACCAGGACTACCAAGGAAAAACCATCGCACCCGGCATGATAAAGGAACTGAATGCCGGAGATGAGATACAGGTCGTAAACCCAACTGGACAGGCGACAGATGCAGCAAGCTACATCAAACTGCAGCAGAGACTTGTCGGAGCAGGACAGGGCATCAGTTACGAAGCCACAAGCCGTGATATGTCAGAAAGCAATTACTCTTCAACCAGACAGGGCATCATCGAAGATGATATGACCTATGCAGAGGAAAAAGAGATGCTGATGGAAGTCATGGACGAAATATACGAAACCTTTATTATTTCGCTGTGGCTCGCAGGAGAACTGGACGCAAAAGATTTCTGGGATAACAAGGACAAATACTTCGAGCACGCATGGATCACAGCACCAAAGAAATGGATTGATCCACAGAAAGAAGCAAATGCAAACAAGATTGCTCTCAACACAGGACAAAAGACCTTCAAGCAGATTGCAGCAGAACAGGGTCGTGACTGGAAAGAGCAGATTGATGAAATGACAGAGGTACTCGAATATGCAAAGGATAAGGGTATCGACTTAGGAGGTGTGATTTTTGATCAGACAGCAGCAGAACTCTATGAGGATGAAGAACCTGCCAACGCTCCTCAAGAGGGAACAGGACAGCAAACCGGAGAAGAAACCGGGCAGGAAGCAGGCGAAGGCGATGGGGAATCGCAAGAAGGAAAAACAGACGACCAGGGAACTGACGGTTAATTCCATCAGAGCCATGGAAGGCGAGGGTAATGAGCGGAAGTTCATTCTTTCTTTTTCGTCCGAAGAACCATACGAGAGATGGTGGGGAACAGAAATCCTCGATCATTCAGACGGAGCAGTAGACCTTACACGATTAAATGAAATCGGGGTCGTGCTCTTTAATCACGACAGGGATGAAGTCATCGGGAAAGTTAACCGTGCATGGATTGAGAATATGCGTGGAATGGCAGAGATTGAATTCGATGAAGATGACAAATCCGAACTCATCTATCAGAAAGTGGCATCCGGCACACTAAAGGGAGTGTCTGTAGGATACCAGATAGACTCATGGGAGGAAGTAATGCCAAACAAACAGTCGGCAGATGGCAGGTTCACAGGACCGGCAGACATCGCAAGAAAGTGGACACCTTACGAAATTAGTATCGTGAGCGTGCCTGCGGACCCAACGGTCGGTGTAGGCAGGGAACTGGAGGAAGAAACCGAGCAGGGAACGCAGAGCCGCTCTACAGACTGGTTCGAAAGGCAACTTCAAATAAATAAAAATATCATCAACCAAGGAGGTAACAGACGATGAACAAAAAGCAGCAGAGACAGCAGAAAATGCTCCGTCAGCAGGAAATCGTAAATGCCGCCAGAGATGCAGGCAGAGATCTCACTGCAGAGGAGCAGACAGAGTTCGACTCCCTTCAGAGAGAAATCGAGAGACTGAATGGAGAGATCGAAGCAGAGGAACAGCAGCAGAGAGGTATGAACCCTCAGCCAAACGCTCCTCCGCAGAATCCGGTAAATCCGGAAGCAGACACACAGAGAGCAGTCACAGAGGAAAGAGAGAGAATCAGATCCATCACAGAACTTTGTGGCGAGTTTGGAATGGAAGCAAGAAGCTACATCGAGAGCGGTGCAACGCTTGATTCCGTAAGGGAAGCAGCACTGGAGCATGTAAGGAAGCACGGTGCACCTATTCCTGCACAGGGCAGAGCAACCATCACAGAAAGTGCAGAGGATAAATTCAGAGCCGCAGCAGCAGACGCACTCGTAATGAGAAGCGGAATCGAACTCCAGAACCCCGCAGACGGATCAAGACAGATGATGGGAATGACACTCCGTGATTTGGCAATCGAATGCTTAAGCAACGAGGGCCAGACCGGACTCAACAGAAGAACTTCTGATGAACTCTACGGTATGTTGCAGAGACAGTTCTACAACCCGACAGCAGCGTTCCCTGCTATCCTCGACAATGCCATCAACAAGGCATATGTGGAAGGACACAAGACTGTCGCAGTAACATTCGACCAGTGGACAAAGAAGGGAAGCCTTAAGGACTTCAAGACCCACGACAACAACTACTTAGCAGGACCGGTAGGAGAATTCCTCGAAGTACCGGAAGGTGGCGAATTAAAGCATGATGTGTTCGGAGATGAGAAACTCCCTACCAGAAAGCTGAAAACATACGGCCGCCAGTTCACTCTTACAAGACAGGCATTCATCAATGATGATATCGATCTTGTAACAAGAATCCCTGCAAAGTACGCAGCAAGTGCAAGAAAGACCATCAACAAGCAGTGCTACCAGATCCTTGTGAACAACCCGGCAGTATATGACGGAACTGCATTATTCAGCAGTTCACACTTCAACCTGTTAGCCAAGGGAACAGGAATCACAAAAGAAGCAGTGCAGGGTATGATCCTCGCACTTCAGAACCAGAAAGACCAGTTCGGAGAAGCAATCATCATCAGACCCGCAATCATCATCGTGCCGAGCGGATATATGTTTGATATGTATACACTGTTTTTCAGTCCTACAATTAGCACATCTGGCAACACGCAGGCAGTCAACCCGCTCTACAGATACAAGGACAGCATCACAGTAGTGGAAGATCCGACAATCAACGCACTCTGCGGTGGTTTTGGAAATGTAATGCCTTGGTGGTTACTTGGAGCAAAGGATGACACAGACTTCATCGAGGTCGACTATCTGAACGGACAGGAGATCCCGACAATCAGAAGAATGGAGACTCCGGGAACATTAGGATTCGTATGGGATATCTACCTCGACTGGGGAATCAGCGTCATGGATTATCGTGGTGCAGTTAAGAACCCTGGTATCGAAGTCAAGAACCCGATCGAGTTAGCATAATAGAAGGAGGATGCAGCCATGAGCAAAGCAAGTTACTGGCAGAGAGGGGAAACCCTCGATTATAAGAATACTGGAGTAGCCACCATCGAAGCCAACACAGTCGTAGAACTTACTGGCAGAGTGGGTATCGCAGGAACTGACATCGCACCCGGAGCAGAAGGCGACCTTCATGTGTGCGGTGTTTTTGAGTTCAATAAGACTGGAACGAACGAGATCGCATTCGGACAGCCTGTTTATTTCGATAAGACAGGCATCACAGACGCAGCGGACAACGGAGAGACTGGCGGAAGCAAGGTCGCATACACACCTGCAGGTTTCGCAGCCAAGGCAGCGGCCGCAGGAGACGCAAAGGTACTTGTAAAAATCGGATAAGGAGGTGCAGCCATGGAACTGGTAGCAACATACCCTATCCTTTACAGATCACACCAGTATGAAGTCGGAGACAGCCTCCCGGCAGACGATGAATCAATGGTGCAGGCATGGCTTGACGCAGGAACAGCCGTGTGGAGCGATGGCAAGCAGGAGAAAGCGAAAGCGACTCCTGCTACCGCAACCGCAGGACTGGCAGGAGAATCCAAGAACGGAGAAACTGCAGAAAATGTAGTCGGCAGAGTGCCAAAGACACCTACCCGAAGCAAGGGGGCAAAAAAGAATGGTTAAAAAATCATTCAAGGAAGTCATGAGGGATGACGTGAATAACACCTTCATGAATGTGGATGAATTCGCAGACACACATACCGTTGACGGAAAAGAAATCCCGGTTCTCGTAGATGATAATGAGATCATCGAAAGAGAAAAGAAGATGAAATCCAACATGGACGGTGTGTATGTGAAGCAGAAACTAATCTATGTCAAGGCAGAGGACTTCGGAGCACTGCCTGCCATCGGTCGGCAGATCATGTTTGATGGAAAGAGGTACATGGTTACTGATTCCACAGACGAGGACGGAGTATACACAATAACCATGGAGGCTAACAGGACGAAGTAATGGGATTGCAGAGCGGAATGATAGAGTTTGAAGTCGATTCGACTCAACTCCAGAGGATAGAACTGAAACTGAAGGATATGAAGGCAAAAGCACCGCAGGCACTAAAAAATGCCGTGAATGCAACCGCCAGAGATGCCAAAAAGGATTTGGCTGACAAAGCCAAGGAAACCTATGCGGTAAAGAGTCCAAGGTTTAAGAAAGCTATCGCACAGAAGAACGCAACGGCATCAAAACCGACAGCCACACTGAAAATCACAGGGGCAGTGAATGAGTTGGCGGACTTTAAGTACAAAGACAATACTTCAACAGATGCGGCCAGAGGTAAGGTACTGAAAGCGAGCGGACTGAAAAGCCTGCAAAAGGGAAACCTCAAGGCTTTTATTACCAAATTCGGAAGTGGTCATGTTTCTGTGGTTCAGAGAAAAGGAACATCAAGGCTGCCGCTTAAGAAGTTACTCAGTCCATCCATACCTACCATGGTAGGAAACGAAGCCAAGGTGTACGGCATCGTGAAGCCAAACATAGAAAAGAACCTGCAGAAGAACATCCAGAAGCAGATCGACAAAATACTGGGAGGCAAGTAAATGACGGCGCAGATTTTACAGGAAGAACTTGTAAAGGAAATTGGGGTTATTTTTAAGGACGACCTCTTCAAGGATTCCACCGGGGAGTACACCAAGATGAATGTCTATGAGCAGAACCTCCCCATCAGACAGGACGAAGATGCACCAGACCCGATTCCGTATATCATCGTCCGACTGGAAACAGGGCAGATCAAGGGCGGTGTAGAACCGCAGGAAGTGTTCGTCACACTGCTGATCGGATATTTTGACGATGATGCAGGAAACAACGGACACAAGGGTGTCCTTGGAATTATCCAGAAGATACAGGAACGGTTCATGAAAAAACCAATGCTCGCAAAACAGTTCTATTTTTTGAATGATGAGCAGCACCCATTCGACTGGGCACTGCAGGACGAAGAATCATTCCCTTACTTCTTCGGAGCAGCGAGCATGACATTTGCAACAGCAGCAATAAGGAAGGAGGATAGATTCGCATGAGCGAAGCAAAGACAAAAGCAGTGCAGGCGGAAGCCAAGCAGGAAGCAAAGACGGTAGCCAAGACACAGGAAACGATGGTGTATGCCGGCCCGACAATTCTGGGAGTGGCAACACACAATCAGTTCTTCAACAACGGACTGCCGGACGGATTGAAAACTGCAATGGAGAAAGAACCTGCGATTTACAATCTGGTCGTGCCGATCAGCAATCTGGCGGCCGTGAACGCAGACATCGCATCACAGAGCGGTGCCGCTTATGTATTTTATAAAAAAGCAGCCGAGTATAAGGCTTAAGGAAGGAGAGAAAAGCAATGGCTTACAATCATGGAGTAAGGGTAAAAGAGCAGGCAACGAGCCTGGTCGCACCCGTTACAGGAACAGCCGGACTGCAGGTAATCATCGGAACAGCACCTGTGAACCTCGCATCCGACCCGTACAAGGCAACCAATGTACCGATGATCGCCTACAGTTTCAGTGAAGCCGTGGAGCAGGTTGGATACAGTGACGATTTCAAGAATTACACGCTCTGCCAGAGCATGGACGCTTGCTTCCGTGTTCTCAATGTCGCACCGATTATCTTAATCAATGTGCTCGACCCGAAGAAACACAAGAAAGCAAACGAGGAACAGACCGTGAATGTGGAGAAGATGCAGGCAACAGTAAAGGTGGCAGGCATCCTCGCAGATACCGTAGAGGTAAAGGCAAACGAAGCCACACTCACAGCCGGAACGGACTACATCACGACATTCGATGATGACGGATACCTTGTGATCACATTAACCGCAGGAGGCAAGGGTGCATCAGCCAAGACCCTCACAGTCAATAGCACAAGCATCGACCCGACAGCCGTAACCGAGAGCGATATCATCGGCGGTTACAATGCAAGCACCGGAGCAGAGACTGGTATGGAGTTAATCCGCCACATCTATCCGAAATTCAGTATGACACCAGGTCTGCTTTTAGCACCGGGATGGACACAGAAGCCGAATGTAGGTATCGCCCTCGCAGCAAAGTGCGAGGAAATCAATGGAGTATTCACTTGTGAATGTATCCTCGATATCGACACCACAGAAGCAACCAAGTACACAGACTGCAATGACTGGAAGAATAAGAACGGATACACCAACAAGCACGCAGCACTTCTCTGGCCGCAGGTAAAGGTCGGAAAGAAGCAGTATGCATATTCCGCTATTTTCGGAGCATTGACAGCGTACACAGACGCAAGCAACGATGATGTGCCGAACCTCTCCCCTTCCAATAAGCTGATCGGAATTACTGGTCTCTGCCTGGAAGATGGAACAGAGGTAACACTGGATCAGCCGCAGGCGAACCTCTTAAACGGACAGGGAATCATTACCGCAATCAATGATTCCGGATGGAAGTCATGGGGCAACAACACAGCGTGCTATCCGGCGAATACAGACCCGAAAGACAGATGGTTCTGCTGCCGTAGATTTTTCTCATGGTGGGGCAACAGTTTCATTTTGACCTACAAGCAGAAAGTCGATGAACCAGGCAACTACCGTCTCATCGAGTCCATCGTAGACAGCGAGAACATCAGAGGAAACTCCTATGTATCACAGGGCAAGTGTGCAGGGGCAAGAATTGAATTCAGCGAGGACGAAAATCCGGTAACGGACATCCTTAACGGCAAGATCCAGTTCCACCAGTACCTCGCACCGTATGTACCTGCAGAGGATATCCTCAACATTTTGGAATTTGACCCGGATATGTTATCCGCAGCATTAAACGGAGGTGAATAAGAATGGGCGCATTAGGTATTCCCGGAGTTATTAATAACTTCAACCTTTACAACAACGGAACAGCACTCGTGGGTCTGACAGGGGAAATCTCCCTGCCGGACTTCGAGGGAATGACCGAGACACTGAGCGGTCCTGGTATCCTTGGAGAAATCGAGGAAGTAATCATCGGACAGTTCGGAAGCATGGAACTGGAGATCCCGTTCCGCATCCTCGATGAGGACGCATTCAAACTCATGTCCCCGGCAACTTCGCTGAATCTGACACTCAGAGCCAGTGAGCAGTTCACAGTCAAGAGCACAGGCGGTATTGACTATAAGGGAATGAGAGTAGTTGTCCGTGGACGACAGAAGAAACTCACAGGCGGCACCGTGAAGCAGGGCGGAGCGATGGACGCAGCAGTGACAGTAGAAATCACTTACATCATGATTGAGTTGGACGGAAAGCAGAGAATCGAACTCGACAAGATCAATAACGTTTACAAGGTCAATGGTGTGGATTTACTGGCAAAAATCAGAAAACAGTGTTAATCAAGGAGGACGAGCAAGATGGAAAAAGAGACAAAGAAAACTGAGGTATTAGCAGCAGAGGTACTGGACAAAGACGGAGAAGTGATCGAGAACGAATACATGGTTATTTTTAATAAGCCATACACATTCGAGGGCGAAACCTATGAAAAAATCGATCTGAGCGGACTGGACAATCTGACAGCAGCAGATATGATTGCAGCAAACAAGATTCTGGACAGAACCGGATCATTCACATTCCTCCCGGAGATGTCATTGGAATATGCGTGTCTCATCGCAGCCAAGGCAACGAAACTTCCGGTGGAATTCTTCAAGGGATTGCATCCGAAGGAAGCGGTCAAGGTCAAGAACCGTGTAACAGCTTTTTTCTACGGAGCGGAATAAGTCCAACTGACGGTGCGAACCTCCGAAAACTCGCAATACAGTTATCAATGACATTACGGACCGGGATAGATTTCTTTCTATCTCTGTCCGTTTTTGAATTGCGGGAAATAGCCGAGGAGGTGGCAGACATTGGCAAGCAGCAGCAAAGAGCAGGAACTCGCCATTAAAATCGCAGGCAAGGTCGAAAACTCTTTCAAGCAAAGTCTCGGAGTTACCGAGGACGGATTAAACAAAATAGCGAGCGTTGCAAAGAAAGCCGCAGCGGTAGCAGCCGCAGCATTCGCAGCCGTTAAGGTCGGAGACTTCATATCCGATGCGGTTGATGAATATGCGGAATTTGAACAGGCAATGGCGAATACCTCTGCAATCGCAGGTGCATCAGCCGAGGACTATGCGAAACTGTCTGCTGCAGCCAGAGAAGCAGGAAAAGCAACAACCTTCACGGCTTCGGAGGCGGCCGATGCCTTGGGATATATGGCACTGGCGGGGTGGGATGTCAGCGAAAGCACGGCAGCCCTAACACCAGTGCTAAAATTGGCAGAAGCAACGCAGGCAGACCTTGCTACCACGAGTGACCAGGTAACAGATTCCATGAGTGCCATGGGTGTCGGAATAGATGACTTACAGGGATATCTCGATGTTATCGTGACGACAAACAACAAGGCGAATACGTCAGCGGCAGACCTTATGGACGCATTCATCGGATGCGGTGGTGCAGCCAGAGCCGCAGGTATGAACTATAAGGAAACCTCCACAGCACTCGGAATACTGGCAAACAATGGTATCAAGGGCAGTGAAGCAGGTACGGCATTAAACTCAATGCTTGTACGAATCAGCACCAAGGATGTAGCACAGAAAGCATTCAAAGAACTGGGTGTCGCAGTTTACGACAGTTCCGGGGAAATGAGAAACATGAGGGAAATCCTCATGGACTTAAATGGTGCTATGGCAGGAATGACGCAGGAGCAAAAGAACTCCTATATGTCAGCGATAGCCGGAACGAACTACTACTCACAGTTTGGTTATTTACTGGACGGAGTAAAAGAGGGAGTGGATGGTTCTGCATCAGCATGGGACCAGTTAGCCGGAGCAATCGACAATTCGACCGGGGCACTGGATGAGATGGACGCAAAAGCGACCGGAACATTACAGGGAGCACTGGCACGATTCCAGTCGGCAATCAGTGACCTAAAGATAAGCATGGTAGAGGACTTCGGGCCGTATGCGATGCAGATCATAGATGCGGTGGCATTGAAAATCCCGGATATTACGGCAGGGTTCAGTGAACTCATTCAGAAACTACCAATCCAGGAATTCATGAACGGAGTCGGTCAGATGGCAGGCGGTGTTCTGGATTTTGTCGGAAAGATAGTGGATGGTCAGAGTTTAACGGAAGCATTCTCATCAACCCTGTCGGAAGATTTTGGTGTAGAGCTACCAGGAAGCGTGCAAACATTCCTTGGAGTGATCCAGAACCTGTGGGATGATTTCCAGTCATTCATTGGATGGATAGGAAGCACCGCCGAAGCAACACTTGGCGGATTAAAAGATACAATCGCAGAGCATGAGCCACAGCTACAGGCAATCATGGATTTGTTATCAGATGTGCAGCAGAAATTCTCGGAAGCCTTCGGGGGCGCAAGTGATGATGCAAGCAGTCTGGTAAGCGGAGGACTTCCGGCACTGGTCGGGGCACTCTTGGATGTACTGGGCGCAGCGGCAAATGTACTCGACAAATTCGTGGAATGGAAAGGTTTTATACCTACCGTGACCACACTGGCGACAGCCATCGCAGGATTTAAACTTGCGAAAACAGCGATAGAGATCGCAAAGGTTACCAAGGCAATGACACTGCTTCGGGTAGCCAAGATAAAGGATAAAGCGGAAACATTGTATCTGAACGCACTATATGCCAAGGACGCAATCGTGAAAGCAGCATCCACAGCAGCAACATGGGCACAAACAGCAGCCACAACCGCATGGAACGTGGTCTGCACGGCGGCGACAGCGGTAACGACCGCACTGGGTGCAGCGTTTACATTCTTAACCAGTCCGATTGGCTTAGTAATTCTGGCAATCGGAGCAGTAATCGCTATCGGTGTATTACTGTATAAAAACTGGGATACGGTAAAGGAAAAGGCAGGGCAACTCGGAGAGTGGATCTCCGCAAAGTTCTCCGCATTGAAAGATGCGGTCTGCAATGCGGTGGACGGTTTCAAAGATAAATTCCCGGTAGCCTTCGAATTTATCAAGGGTGTATTTGATGGATGGTGGACAACCGTCAAGGGAGTAATTGACGGAGTGAAACAGGTATTCCAGGGAATCATTGACTTCGTAGCCGGGGTATTTACCGGAGACTGGAGCAGGGCACTGGATGGACTGAAAAACATCTTCCTCGGAGCATTTAATGCGCTGAAATCGTTGGCACTCGCTCCTTTGAACGCACTGAAGGGTGTAGTAACCGGAGCATTTAATGCCATAGACACAGCCACAGGCGGAAAGCTGACGGCAATTAAAGAAAAAGCGTCCGAATGTTGGAACAATGTGAAGCAGACGGCAGGTACAGTATTACAGGCAGCCAAGGACACTGTAAGCGAAAAGCTGAACAACATGAAAACCGCATACGAGCAACACGGTGGCGGAATCAAGGGTGTAGCAGCCGCAGCGGTCGAGGGTGTCAAAGGATATTACACAGCCGGATACACATTCATAGACAATCTGACAGGCGGAAAGTTATCAGCCATCAAGGATAAGTTCACATCCAAGATGGGCGAGGTAAAGGCGAGCGTTTCGGAAGCATTCAACAATGTCAAAGACACAGCCGGAAACCTCATGGAAACAGCCAGAGCAAATGTAGGGGCAAAACTCGATGCCATGAAATCTGCGTATGACAGCGCAGGTGGAGGCATTAAGGGAGTGGTCGCAGGAGCAATGGCAGGAGTACAAAGCACCTTCTCCAGTGTGATGAGCACCGTGGATACATTGACGGGAGGAAAATTATCCTCCATTACAAGTGCATTCACAAACAAACTGAACGCAGCCCAAACAGCCGTCACGAATGTCCTTGGGAATATCAAGCAGGCATTCAGTGACAAACTGGAAGCAGCGAAAAGCGTGGTAACCGGAGCACTGGACAAAATCAAGGGAGCATTTAACTTCAAGTGGTCACTGCCGCACCTCAACCTCCCACACATCAGTGTAAGTGGAGGACAAGCACCATACGGTATCGCAGGAAAAGGCTCACTGCCTAAGTTCTCAATCGAATGGTACAAAAATGGTGGTATTATGACGCAGCCTACCGCATTCGGAATCAATCCGGAAAGCGGAAACTTAATGGCAGGCGGAGAAGCAGGACCAGAAGCAATCGTGCCTCTTTCCCAGTTATGGGAGAAAATGACGACCATCCTAAAAGGCATTCTCGCAGAGAGCCAGAACGGTGGCGCAGGCAACGCACTGTCGGCACTGGTGGATAAGGTCGGGGCAGCAATGCAGGGAAGCACGCAGACACCAATATCCGGTCTGCTCGACAGACTGAGTGGCGGTGGAAACGAACCGCAACCTGCGACAGCAAACGGAGCACCAATAAACTACGCACCAGTATATAACTTCAACGGCGCAGCACCTACGAAGGATGATCTGGTGGAAGCAGAGCGTATGTCACAAGCAGAATTCAATGAAATGATGGAGCAGTGGCAGCGTGACAACGACAGAAAGAGGTTCTAAGGAGGCGAGAGAATGGCAGGCACATACGAAACGGTGCAGGGCGACACATGGGATAAGATAGCGTACCAGGTCTACGGAGATGAGAAGTACGCAGGATACCTCATGGAGAACAACCGCCTGTTACTGGAATACCTGGTATTCCCAGGCGGTGTCACTCTCGCCACACCGGAACTGGCAGATGAGGTAGACGAAGATCTGCCAATATGGAGGGATTAAGCATGGACCCAAGGAAAGCAACCGCCTCCGTTTCATATAACGGAAAGCGGATCGATACCAAACTCGCAGAGTACCTCCAGTCATTCAGTTACACAGATGTTGCATCGGGAGAGAGCGACAGCCTCTCCCTCAACATCAATGACAGAGACAGGAAGTGGATCAAGTCATGGTTTCCAAGCAAGGGAGACACTATGGCGGCCACGATTATTATGAAAAACTGGAGCAAAGAGGGAGATACGCAGAAATTAAGCTGCGGGTCTTTTGTGATTGATGATTTCAGTTTTTCTGGAACACCAGTCAAGCTGAAACTGGAAGCGTTGGCACTTCCGGCAGACAGCAGCTTCAAGGAAACACAGAGAACAAAAACATATGAGAAAACAACCTTGGAGAATATCGGACAGGAAGTCGCAAAGCGGGCGGGCATCAAACTGTACTATGAAGCACCAAGGATACCAATAGAAAAGGTGGAGCAGAGCGAGAAGGATGACTGCTCATTCTATAACGAGTTGGTAAAACTCTACGGCTTCGCCATGAAGATATATAAAAACAAAATCGTGGTGTTTAACGAAGCCACCTATGAGAAAAAGAAATCAGTGGCAACGCTGACGGAACAGAACATAGAACCGAACTGGTCATGGAACACAAAATTGTGCAGAACCTACACCGGGGCGAAATATGAGTACACCAACAATGATAAGAACCAGACGATAAAGGTCGAGGTCGGTGGCGGAAACAGGATACTGAAGGTCACGGATGCAGCGAGCAACGCATCGGAAGCAGAGCGCATTACACTGGCAAAAATCAATGAAGCCAACAAGGGCGACACAACCATGTCGGTAACAATGACCAGAGCCAACAGGAAGATCATAGCGACCTCCTGCGTGACCATAAAAGGCTTCGGAAAATTGGACGGCAAGTACTATGTGGAAAAGGTCACATGGGATATCGGAAGCGGATGTAAGCAGAAACTCGACCTTCGGAGAGTGGCGGATCGCTTCACGGATGCCAAATCATCGACAAAGGCTGTGGCAAAGAAGTCAAAGACGGAGACAAAGTCCTCCACAGCGACTACCACGGCAACGAAGTCCACAGGAACGCAGACACCAGTAAAGGGCGGAAAGTACACACTGACCACTACGAAAAAGGGTTACTACACCGCAGCCGAAGCACTGGCAGGCAAGGTAACTGGAGGACACCCGACAGGTACAAGACGACCTGGAACATATACGATATTCAACATTTCACAGGGTATGCTGAATCTAACGACCAAGGCAGGAGTGCCGGGTTCATGGATAAACCCAAACTAAGGAGGTGGAGAGCATGGCAGCAGCGACAATCAGACTGGGGAAGATATCCTCAATCAATTACACAGCAGGGAAAGCCAGAGTGGTGTATGAGGACAGAGACGACTCCGTGACAAGCGAGCTTCCATTCCTCGCCCTGCAGTACAACATACCAAAGGTAGACGACCTCGTGGTCGTGGCTTGCTTTTCCAACGGCACGGTGTCCGGGGTCATACTCGGACCGGTGTATAATTCAGCGAACACACCACATGAGGGTGGCGCAGGCATCTTCCGGCAGGAGATGAGCAACAATGTGAATGAAGCAGTCATGTCCTATTCAGAAAAGAAGCAGACAATAATCCTGCGTGCCCCGAAGATAGAATTCGAAGGGTACGGATACGAGGACAAGCCGTATGTGACACTGGAACAGATAAACGATGCGTTCTCGGACATTGATAATAATAAGACCGGGATATCCAACCTGCAGGATGACACAGCCAAGACAAAAGGAAAGCCGTCCCTGCAGGCACAGTTGGACGCATTGGAAAAAAGAGTAAAGGCACTGGGAGGTTGATGGGATGGGAAGAATAGGAAACTTTGGAAAACTGATCGTCTTTGAAACGAGCGACAGCAGAATCCTCAACTTCACAGACTACCAGAGAACCATATCAGCAAACTGGGCGAAGCATGAGCGCATCGGGAAAAAGCCGCAGTCAGAATTCCTCAACCCAGAACTGATGACCGTACAATTCAAGGTCGTACTGAACGCACAGCATGGAGTGAAGCCATGGAAAACATTCCACGAAATCACAAAAGCAGTGCAACAGGGAAGAGTGGAGAAACTGGTCATCGGAAACCATGCCGTAGGGTCGAACAGGTGGAAGATCACACAGGCTACCCAGTCAAACCTTGTTGTTATGGGTACTGGGGAAATCCAGAAGATGGATGTCAATCTTTCATTGGAAGAATATCTGTAGGGAGGGCAGCGGAATGACAATAGACTTAAAACACATAACCGTAGCCTTTGACTACGCAAGCGGGGACATCGCAGATATTAAAAGATGTCTGGAATGCTTATACCAGACGGCAGAGGGAACGTGCCCACTTGACCGGGAATTCGGTCTGAACACGGACTTCGTAGCGATGCCGATGGATGTGGCAAAGAGCCAGTTCGCAGTGGAGATCATCGACAAGACGGACCGGTACGAGCCAAGGGCAACAGTAAAAGATATCAACTTCTCATTCAATGAGGATGGGCAGTTGCAGGCGGAGGTGGTAATAACAAATGTCTGACACAATCCAAAGCGTAAAAGACCTCCCAGAGGTGTCGTTCATTGACAATGACACACTGGAAGCAATGAAAACAAGAATGGTGGCAAACTTTGAGAGCGAATGGAAGCGCATCACAGGACAGGAGATAACACTCTCTCCTTCAGATCCGAACCGCATCATGCTATATGCCATCGCACTGGAATTATACCAGGACGAACAGTACATAGACAGAGCCGGAAAGCAGGACTTAATCAAATACTCCTACGGCGAATTCCTCGACAACCTCGGAGCAGGCAGGGGAGTAACCAGAAAGCAGCCGGCCCCTGCGGAAACAACACTGAGGTTCACTCTTTCAGAGAAGCGGCCTGCAACCGTAGGCATACCGGAAGGAACAAAGGTCACGGACGGCAACCTCAACTACTTCGCCACAGTAGGATACGAGGAAATCCCCGCAGGGGAAACCTATGTAGATGTGAGGGCACTCTGCACCGAGAACGGAGTGGACGGAAATGAACTGCTGCCGGGGCAGGTCAATGTACTGGTTGATTTGATACCGTATGTGGAGAGCGTAAGCAACACGACCAAGACAAGCGGTGGAGCAGACCTCGAATCAGACGAGAGCCTTGCAGAGAGGATATTCCTCGCACCAAGCGGATACAGTGTCGCAGGACCGGACGATGCATACAAATACTGGACAAAGACCTACAGTCAGACCATCGGAGATGTAAAGGTAACCAGTCCGAACCCGGTAGAGGTAGAAATCCGTTTCATTATGACGGACGGAGAACTCCCGACAAAGACTGTCATAGACGGAGTGGCAGCATACCTGCAGGATGAAAACATCCGCCCGCTTACCGACAAGGTAACCGTGCTCGCACCGGAGACGGTCAAATTCAACATTGCATTCACATACTATGTAAATTTGAGTGACCAGTCCAAGGCAGGAACTATACAGGCGGAGGTGGCACAGGCGGTGGCTGACTACATCGAATGGCAGACCAGAACCATCGGCAGAGATATCAACCCTTCAGAACTCATGAAACGGATCGTGGCAGCCGGAGCAAAGAGGGCGGAGATAACCTCTCCGGTATTTACGACCGTGCCGGATACCAGTGTCGCAAGGATAGGAACGCAGACCGTGACATACGGAGGTGTTGAGAATGATTAGTTTATATGACGGACAGATCACAGACCTCCTGCCATGGAAGATAGCACAGAGCACTGAGGTGCGCTGCATATCCTACGCAGTGCAGCAGGAACACCAGAGGATGCTCCGGCTGGCAGCGCATACTAGAACTATGGCAGTCATTGATGAACTGCCGGAGCGGATACTGGATGTACTGGCGGTGGAATTAAGGACACCATACTACCAGGAGAGCATGAATCTGGAAACCAAACGCAACATCATAAAGAGGACGCTCCTGTGGCACACCAAGGCAGGAACTCCGAGTGCGGTATCAGAACTGATAGAGATTGTATTCGGGGAAGGCAGGACAGAGGAATGGTTCGATTACACCGAGGGTCCATACACCCCCGGAACATTCGACATCATAACCAATGCCAGAATGACAGAGGAAATGGCAAATTACTTCCTCTCCATCATTCAGAGAGTAAAGAACACCCGCTCCCATATCCGCAGGATACTGGTGGAGCGAGAAATGGAGATGCATGAGACAGTGGCATCCGGGGTGGTCAGCAGTCCGAAAGAACAGGTGCTGAACCACCACCAGACCACAAACGATTACACCATGCAGGAGACGGCTGCATCAGCCGTAACCTCCGCACCGTCCAGAACGGTAACAAACCACCCGGAAGGACGCACCGGAGATATCGGCATGGAAGGGAACGCTGCAGCAGGTGCAGTAAGTTCCCCGCATGAGACTATCGGGAATAATGTCAACCCACGCACAGGCACGCTGTCGGGCGGTGTGAGCGGTTTTGCAGCGATAGTGGTAAGAAACACCAAGACCACAATTCTAAACGGAGCACAGCGAACACAGGCAAGCGTACACGGCACTGTGCCGAGGGTGGCAGTGGGAATGGCATCACATTCCAAAATAACAACATAAAGGAGGAACAACGATGGCAGGAGTATTCAAAGAAGCAGTGCTGACAGCCAAAGGAATCGCCCTGCTCGCCAAGGCACAGGCAGGAAGATGCACAATCAAACTGACCAAGGCCGCAACCGGAGACGGATCATATTCAGATGGCGAAGCACTCACAAACAGAACTGCTCTCAAATCCAAGAAGCAGGAGTTCGCACTGATTACAGTGACGACCCAGAACCAGTCCAATGTATATGTGAAATTTATCATCACAAACAAGCAGGACACCGGAAACCTTAAGAATGGCTACTACGTGAAAGAGGTCGGCATTTATGCACAGGACCCGGACGAGGGGGAAATCCTCTATGCACTGGCAGTCGGAGTCGCAAACCAGTGGGATTATATGCCCGCTTACAACGACCTCCTCCCGTCCACGATTACCATGGACTTCTTAACCGAGGTCGCCAACGCAACAGATGTAACTATCGTAACACCAAACAGTATGTACCTTTACGACCAGACCACTGGGGATAAGTATGTGCTTGGTGTGGATAAAGGACTTTTATACTACGAGGAGGTAGAGGAATAATGGGAAAGACATACATCGCAGACAAGGAAACCCTCGACAAGTGCTATGCGATTTTATCCGCAGACGGAATCTATGGCTTTATTGAGCACATGGATGTTTTAAGTCCGACAGCACGCATCGAATACATCGGACAGAACAAAGACTTCACTCCGATTTCACTCAACAAGGACACCGGAACAATGACACTCAACAGTTGGGCGGACTTCCCGATCATCGTGGCAAATAAGCCGTGGATGGTAAGGGCAGACGGAACACCGGACTACAGACTGGATGAGAACGATTACACAAAGAAGGAAGATGGTACTGCTTCGGATGTCAGCAACACCAGTTACAATGGCGGTGCATTTGCATGGATTCCGAGAATTTACAAGCAGGAGTATATGCTCGGCAATGACCGTGTTGTCAAATTCTCCATGAGTGAAAGAGACGGATTCGAGCCTATCGGTTTCAAGGATCAGAGCAACAATGTACTGGAAGGTGTGTGGATTCCGATGTTCTACGGTTCAATCCTTGGAGCAGATGGAGCAACACCAAAGATGGTCAGTCTGTCCGGATTGCAGCCTTGCTACAACAACACAACGGACAAAGAACATACTGCAATCGAAAACTTCTCAGAACGTGCGGCATTCTTTGGAGGCGGAATTGTTCAGACATTGACCGACCTTTTGATTATGTTCGCAAAGAGCACGAACTCACAGGAAGCATACGGCTATGGAAATTCAAGCGGATACGATGCGAGCCTTGCGCCGACCAACGGAGTGAAGCAGAACGCAGTCGTAGGTGGCGGACAGTTCTACGGAACAAAGGATGCGAAGTCACTCAACAAGATCTTCCACTCCATCGTCCTTGGAACATATCAGCAGTGGATGCGTGACCCGTACACATTGCTCGTGAATGGCAGATACAAGGTCAGCAAGAACTACACCTACGATGTGACCGGAGCAAAATACCAGGATACAGGCATCAGCCTTCCGAAGGTGCTTAACGATGACGGAAGCACTCAGAAAACAGGTATTTTCTATCCGCATAAGTACCAGACCGTTCCCGGCTTCGGAGCAGTTCCGGTTCATCCGTGCAAGGGAAGCACATCCACTGGCGGCTGTGACGGATTATGGCAGAATGTCGAGATTGTGGCGGTCGCCCTTCGGTTCGGTATTTGCGACGGCGGTACGCATGATGGTTTGCGCTGCTTGAATGTGCGCAACACTGCCGGGACTGCCAGCTGGGGCCTCGGGGCCGCCGTCCTTCTTTTACCACCTGTTGGGGTCGCAGCGTAAGCAAGACACCGTGATAGGGGGTCTGGGGGTCTGCGTCAGCAGAATTCCCCCAGTGGAACAAAATCGGATTTTAATAGCGTAAGGAAGAATAACAGGGGCGCAGGACTGCGTCACCTCGGGCGGTCGCCCTTCGGTTCGGTAATTGCAACAACGGTACGAATGATGGTTTGCGCTACTTGAATGTGAACAACACTGCCGGGAATGCCAACTGGAACATCGGGGCCGCCTTATTCTATCTTAAACGGAATAAAAACCCAAAGCAGTCCTGCTTCCTACACCGCTGACCTTTGAGACAAGGCTTACTCACCATTATTGGGAAGATGAGTGGAAATGAGTCCGACACAGGACGCACGGTAAAGCGGTCGCACCTGCCGTGCGTAGGAGATAGAAGAAAAAATATCTTATAGGAGTACTCAGCAGAATGCGAAAAGTTGATATCGAATTCCATCTGCGTAATGAACCGGAACACGGTCACAAAGAGTACAAATATCTGTATCAACAAATGCTTAAGGAAGAAACTATCCGGAAAGCATATAAGAAATTACGCAAAGGAAAGACCAAGAGAAAAGAGATCCAGTACATAGACGCACACCTCGATGAGGAAGTGCAGAAAATGTACAACATGATCCTAAACACAAAGCCTCCCGGAGTGGAAGTGCCACACCCGGAACTGGCATACAAACCCAAGAAAAGAACTCCGAAGATTATCTTCGAGCATGGGAAACGGCGCAAGATTTATATGCCGGAAATCCATGAACAATGGCTGCACCACATCATCGTCCTAATATTAGAGCCAATCATCACAGCCACAGCCTATCCATATTCCTGCGGTTCGTTCCCAAAGCGTGGAGCACACTACGGAAAGAGACAGATAGAGCGGTGGCTTTTGCATGACCCGAAAGGAACACGGTGCTTCGCCAAGATGGACATCCGGCATTTTTATGATAGTATCCGGCTGAAAATTCTGATGAAAGAACTTGCAATCAGAATCAAGGATGAATGGTTTTTATACATCATCGAATTATGCCTGCGTGGATTTAATAAAGGAATCCCTCTCGGATTTTACATCAGCCAGTGGTTGGCAAATTACCTCTTAGAACCACTCGACCGACTGATCACAAAGACGCTCGGTCTGCCAAAGTTGCAGAGATACATGGACGACATCGTCATATTCGCAAGCAACAAGAAAGTCCTCCACAAAGCCATCGTGGAAATAATGAAAATGCTCGGTCAGCGTTTCAGATTAAAGCTGAAACACAACTACCAGGTATGCAAATTTTACTACGAAAAGGGAAAGCGGAAGATAGGCAGGGCACTGGACTTCATGGGTTTTGTGTTTTACAGAACCCGGACACTGATCAGAAAGAACATCATGCTATCAGCAACACGACTGGCGAATAAGATGGAGCGTTCAAAGGAAGCGAACCGTGGATACTTTCAGAGACACATCGAAGCCATGCTGTCGTACATTGGATGGTTTACCTGCACTGATACATACGACTGCTATCAAGAGCGGATAAAGCCTTATATCAATGTGGGCCGGCTTAAGAAAATAATATCAAAAATCAAAAGGAGGCAGAACCATGAAGGAATGGACAAAGGAAAGATGCTCCGAGAAGCCGCAGGAGTTGCAGCTTGTGGCTGACGGCATCTACATCCAGAGGAAGAACATCACAGAGGTGGAGCATGAAGCAACCGAGGGCATGGAAGCCTATAAGGACTGGGAATGCGACAGCAGAGAAATCACTGTATCGGAATGCCAGATGCTGAAATCCATCGAGGAAATCAATACCGACAAGGCTATTGATGACTACACCGCACAGCTTATCGAGGAGGGATTGTTATAATGAGAGCATTAATTGACAGTCTGAAAAGACTTTATACCGCAGGCAGGCTGACAAAGGAACAGATTGCAGCCAGAGTGGAGAAGGGAACTATTGATGAAGCAGAGTACGAGGAAATCACAGGCGAGAAGTACAAGGCAGAATAACTTCCAATGTACCCACGCACATGGGAGCAGGTACTGCCACAAGCACATGAAAGAATGTGACCTCGACTGCAAAGAAAGCGGCACCTGTGCCCACTGCACAAATTACCACATACCGATGACGCAGTACCCATGCAAGCGGTGTGAGAAATTAAATCAGAATTAAGGACCGTCCGGACAGGGCGGTCCTTTTAGAGAGGAGGTGCAGCGCATGGATGTGACAGCAATCATCGTGGCAGCGAGTATCCCATCGGCATTGACTGGCTTCTTTTTCTGGCTCATAGAGCAGAGCATACAGAAGCGTGCCGACAAGGAAAAGGCAGAGCGGGAAGAACGGCAGAAGGAAGTAGATGCCAGAGAGCAGATCCGAGAGAAGAATGAACTCTGCATCATCAACTGCGTCAATGCTTCCCTAGCACTCGGAGAAGCGACAGCCAGAGCGGTGCAGAGAATCCCGGACGCACACTGCAATGGGGATATGCACGCAGCACTCGAATACGCTCAGAAAGTCAAGCACGAACAGAAGGACTTTTTGAACGAACAGGCACTTAAACAAATTGTATAACAGGAGGACAAAGCAATGAAGAAAATCGACTGGGTAAGAAAACTCACAAGCAGAAAACTGTGGACAGCAGTGGCATCATTTGTCTCAATGATGATCCTCGCCACAGGCGGAACAGACAACACGGCAACGCAGGTAACTGCACTCATTATGGCAGGAGCGTCCGTGGTGGCTTACATCATCGGAGAAGGCTTGACCGACTCCGCCAACATCGGTGCTTCGGACGACACCGAGGAACAGTAACAGGAAACATACGCAGCAGGGCGGCCAGTAGGCTGCCCTATTTTATTACAGAAAGCGAGGAAACAGATATGGCAATCAAAGGTATGGACATTTCATATTGGCAGGGCAATGTAGACTTTGCCAGAGTAGCAGCAGACGGCATCAAGTTCGCAATCCTCCGTGAAGGATACGCACAGACGGTAGACGCAAAGTTCCGCCAGTATGTGGATGGCTGCAGAAAGAATAGCATCGAGATCAAGGGAGTATATCATTTCAGTTATGCACTCAACGCAGAACAGGCAGCGCAGGAGGCGGCATTCTGCATCAAGCAGATGGAACAGGCAGGTCTCGGAAAAGATGTGATCGTATTCTACGATTTTGAGTACGACACCGTAAAGAAAGCCAAGGCAAAGGGAGTGACCCTCGGAAAGAATGAGTGCATCGCATTCACAAAGGCATTCTGCGAGTACGTGGAAAGCCACGGATACAAAGCAGGTGTTTATTCTAATATCGACTACCACAGAAATATGTATTCGGACGAAGTGCTCTCCAAGTATGTGTACTGGCTCGCAGATTACACAGGATCTCCGGACTATGACTGTGCATTCCACCAGTACACCAGTTCCGGAACAGTAAGCGGCATCGATGGCAAGGTAGATATGGATTACTACTACGGAGAGGAAATCAAAGAGAACCAGGGCGAGAAGAAATCCGTCACTGAGGTGGCAAAGGAAGTGCTCACAGGCAAATGGGGAAACGGAGATGACCGCAAGAACAGACTGGCTGCTGCCGGATATGACTACGCAACGGTGCAGGCAGAAGTGAACCGCCTTGCAGGAGTAACCTCAGCACCGAAAAAGAGCGTGGCAGAAATCGCCAAGGAAGTCATTGCAGGACAGTGGGGAAATGGCGATGACAGAAAGAACCGCATCAAGGCAGCCGGATATGACTACGAAGCAGTCCAGAAAGAGGTCAACGCACAGCTTGGAGTAAAACCGCAAAAAAGCGTTACTGAGGTAGCCAAGGAAGTGATCGCAGGCAAATGGGGCAACGGAGCGGACCGAAAGAAGAAACTCACTGCTGCCGGATACGATTATGATGCAGTGCAGAAAAAGGTCAATGAACTTCTGAAATAATGGATTGACTGAATAAAATAGTGGAGGTATGATGTGCCACAGAGGGGGTTCTAAAGGGGGTAAGTACCCAGACGATGCGACCGACATAAATGTCGGGAGCAAAGCAATACAGGAACACCCAACGTGGCACACCCTGCGCCACAGATTTGGACGAAAAGCAACCCAGTGGAAGAAATATCCACTGGGTCTTTTTTATTGCCTAGATGGGGCGAATTTGGAAACAAAAAAGAAGCAGGGGCAAAACCTACCCCTGCGGAAAGATAAAGATTTTATAGACCTGCTCCGGGGTAAGAGAATACCTCCGGGCAATGAGACGGATATACTTCAGAGCGAATTCGCCACGACCATTCCAGATGGTGGAGAAGTTCGGAACGGACATACCAATGGCCGCAGCCAAGTCCTTATTTTTATCTCCATGAGCACGCATGATCGGCTCAAGCAATTCTTTATTCATACAAACCTCCTAAGTTATCGCCGGGATTTTATCGCCGGGATTTTATCGCCGGAAATTTATCGCCGTTTTTTCAAAGAAAGACGAATAAGCCATGTCGCCCATCGGTATCGCCCGGATGGAGAGAGCGTCCAGTGTTACGGTACACCGGATAAAACCTCGTGCTCGGCTACACATCACCTAAACCTTTCTCTGCAAAGCAGGAAACAAAATCAACGAGTTGCGATAGGCAATCGGCAGAGCCAATAACTCCTCCTACCTTTAAGGCTTTCACATTAAAAACCAGTCAAACTTGTCAGACATCACTCAGACATGGCATTGTCCTTCGCTCCCCTCACGCTTCCGCCTTCTGGACTTGGGACCAGACATCGGTGGGTTAGAGCCGGAGCAGATGTACTGCCCCGGACGGACCGGCTACATTCTGGAAAGCAGGAGAAGCAGACCAGAAACCACGATAAGCAACTCCGCTATCCGAAAAGCCAGAACCGAAACTGAAACACATAACCGTTTCATTGACAAGACCTCCAATCGTGTGGTATATTTTGAGAAGCAAGGGAGAGAGGTGGACCCCTCCCCCAAGCGGAAATCATAGGATGATGAACTTGATCACGGCGATCAGCGTTCCGATTTCCAATGCAAGCTGGGTAAGTGCTCGAACCACTTTACTCAGCTTATTTATTTTAGAAACCAGTGAATCCAAATCCATCTTAGCACCTCCTTTCCTTTAGGTTGTTGGTATATTACCTTGGGTTGCGGAGGTATTCAAGTCTTTTATAACAAGTAAATTCAACAAAAATATAACATGGAAAGCACCAATTCTTTGTTGGTATCTTATCCTTATTTATAAGTGTTTTGTTATTGAAAATTATAACTTAAACACCGATAATAGTAGAAAGACCAACAGAGGAGGTGGATGCCATGCGCAGATTTAAACAATTATCCAGAGCAGACAGACTGAAAATAGAAGCACTGCTGAAAGCCGGACACGGCAAGCAGGAGATTGCAGATCAGATAGGAGTCCATGTAAGCACGATATACAGAGAACTGGAAAGAGGTAGATATATACACACAAATTCAGACCTTACAGAGGAGGAGCGATACTCCCCAGACATCGCAGAAGAAAAGTACCAACAGAATCTGCGAGACAAAGGACCAGACCTCAAAATCGGAAAAGACCATAGACTGGCAGAATATATAGAAACAAAGATAGCAGAGGATGGATACTCCCCAGGAGCAGTTCTCGGAGAAATCAAAGCCAAGGGGTTGGAATTTGAGACAGAGATCAGCAAGCCGACCCTGTACAGTTACATAGACAAAGGCATCTTCCTCACGATCACAAACAAGGCTCTCCCGGTAAAGGGCAGACGCAAAAAGAAGAATAAGAAAGTCCGCAGGCAGGCAAGAGCAAATGCAGGAACAAGCATAGAAAAGCGGCCAGAGGACATCGAAACAAGAGAAGAATTCGGACACTGGGAGATGGACACAGTGGTCGGAAAGAGAGGGGAAAGCAAACACAGTCTCCTGGTACTCACGGAACGAAAAACCAGGAACGAACTCATATACCTTTTATACGAACACACCACAGAGCAGGTCTGCAAGAGACTGGATCAGTTAGAAGCAGAGTGGGGAGATAAGTTCGGGCAGGTATTCAAAACAATAACCGTGGACAACGGTTCGGAGTTTGCTGATTTTGAAGGGATGCAGAAATCGGCAGCAGACGAATCTGAAAAGAGAGTGACTGTATTTTACTGCCACCCATACTGCTCATTTGAGAGAGGAAGCAACGAGAATCAGAACAGGCTCGTCCGCAGGAAGATACCAAAGGGAGAAAACTTCGATGACCGGACAGAGGAAGATATTCAGAGCGTAGAGGACTGGATCAACGACTACCCAAGGGAGATGTTCGGATGGAGAACATCCGGTGAGCTGTTCAAAGAAGAACTGGCGAAACTTGCATAAATAGAGTAGAATAAGCAGAGAGTAAAAACGAAAAGAGGGATAGTCTGTGCAAATTTACCAACAAAACACAAACAGAGTTGTGCAAAATGATGAAATGATGTTTTGCAAGTAAAGTTTTGCATTTATTGCTTGACTTTTCAGTATGGTCGTGAAACTGGTGATGAGCTTCTTATAGAGATTGGAGAAGCTCTTAAGAGTATAGATGCCGGGTATGGAACAATTTCCGGATATATGGGTGGAGATAATTTCTGTGTTATATTTGAAGAGAATGATGATATAATTAATATTATCAGAGGAAAAATATCAGGTATTGTCAACGGATACAGGGGGCATGATATTACAAGGGCATATTATGGTGCATATAAGACTGCAGATAAGGATATAACTACAGGTGAGATGTGTGACTATGCGTATGGTGCGCTAGAGATAGCAAAACAGCGCCCTGATAAGGATATCTTCTGGTATGATGATAGTATGGCAAGGGAACAGGAAGCAGAAGCAAAGCTTATGCCAGAGATATGCAGTGCAATGGATAATGGAGAATTTACATTTTATCTTCAACCCAAATGTATATTACAGACAGGTAAGATTATTGGTTCTGAGGCACTTGTGAGATGGATAAGTCCTGAGAAAGGATTTATTTCACCAGGACAGTTTATACCGCTGCTTGAAAAGAATGGATTCATAAATAAACTTGATGTGTATATATGGGATAAAGTATGTCAGACTATAAGAAGATGGCTTGATGAGGGAAGAACAGTACTGCCAATATCAATAAATGTTTCGAGAGCAGATATATACTCTATGGATGTTGTAAGAATACTTAAAGGCATGATTGAA
>ULSV01009115.1_pt1 | contig 57373 bp, 41 predicted proteins | sample 1956991 | NCBI WGS metagenome assembly ULSV01 (sample SAMEA4835717, study PRJEB28245) | human gut metagenome | biome: gut microbiome; material: fecal sample | place: Denmark | collected 2008 | reverse complement strand
GCCGCATGGCGGGTCAGGAGCTTCCGGCCCTTGTTCATTCCGTTAACACAATTGCTGTTTTACGCTTCCGGCTTCTCAACCTGTACGATTGCTGCCTTCTGCATCGGAATACGGCAGTTTTTGTTGTTGCCGAACTCGATGATCACGGTATCATCGGTCATGTCGATGATCACGCCGTAGAAACCACTGCTGGTTAATACGCTGTCACCGATAGCAAGGCTTGCCATCATCTCGTCGACTCTCTTTTTCTCTTTCTTCTGCGGACGGTATCCCATGAAGTAGAAGATACCACCAAAGATTACCACGTATAACACGATCATCATGGTCGGGTTCATGGTTGAAGTTGCTAATAACATGTTGTCCTCCTTGCGGCTGTACCTGCGCCTCGCCCGGGTCAGCCTACTTTCGTTTTTGTTTCAATCCCTTTGTGGAACACCCAAAAGCCATCCACAGATCCCGTTACTGTTCATGCATTACGCAAGCAGGAACCGGATCACTCCTTCGGGCCCTCCTCCATACCGGCAAGCTTCTGTGCTTTGTACTCTGCGTACCGGTGCTGTTCGATCGCGTCGCGGATCTCTTCCATCATTTTATTATAAAAATACAAATTATGCAAGACGCATAAACGCATTCCCAGCATTTCCTTCGCCTTGAACAGATGGCGGATATATGCTCTGGAATAGGAGCGGCATGCCGGACACTGGCAGCCTTCCTCGATCGGACGCGGGTCAAGCTCGTATTTCTGGTTTAACAGATTGAGCTTTCCGTGGTTGGTGTACACATGGCTGTGGCGGCCGTTGCGGGACGGATATACACAGTCAAAGAAATCCACACCGCGGTCTACTGCCTCTAAGATGTTTGCCGGGGTTCCGACACCCATCAGGTAGGTTGGCTTGTTCTGCGGCAGGTACGGAACGGTCACATCGAGGATGTGATACATCTCCTCGTGGGTCTCGCCTACAGCCAGGCCACCTACTGCATAACCATCCAGATCCATATCTGCAATAGTCTTTGCGTGCTGGATACGGATGGAATCTACCACGCCGCCCTGGTTGATACCGAACAGAAGCTGTTCTTTATTGATGGTATCCGGCAGGGAATTTAAACGTGCCATCTCTTTTTTGCAGCGCTCCAGCCAGCGGGTCGTGCGGTCAACAGAGTTCTGGATATAAGAAAGCTCTGCATGGCTCGGCGGACACTCGTCGAAGGCCATCGCAATGGTAGATGCCAGATTGGACTGGATCTGCATGCTCTCCTCCGGTCCCATAAAAATCTTGTGTCCGTCGATGTGGGAACGGAAGGTTACACCCTCCTCCTTGATCTTGCGCAGACCAGAAAGGGAGAATACCTGGAATCCGCCGGAATCTGTCAGGATCGGCTTATCCCAGTTCATAAACTTGTGGAGTCCGCCGAACTGCTTGATCAGCTTGTCGCCGGTCCGCACATGCAGGTGGTAGGTGTTGGACAGCTCCACCTGTGTGCCAATCTGGCGCAGGTCATCGGTGGAAACCGCACCTTTGATGGCGGCCACCGTACCTACATTCATGAAAACCGGAGTCTGGATCGTGCCGTGTACGGTCTCTACCTCAGCCCGCTTGGCACGTCCGTCCGTTGTGATCAATTTATATCTCATAATTATTTCTCAGCCTTTTTCTGTTTTCTGGTTGTCAGGACATACCAGAGAGCACCGGTTACGCATACGGAAGAATAGGTTCCGCAAACGATACCAACCATCAGCGGCAGGGCGAACTCACGGATGGAGGATACGCCCAGTAAGAACAGGACAAATACCATGATAAAGGTCGTCAGGGAAGTGTTGATACTTCTGGTAAAGGTCTGGGTGATACTTAAGTTTACGATCTCCTCCAGGGTCTGCTTGCTTCCTGCCTTCTTCAGTGCCAGGTTCTCACGGATACGGTCGAAAATAACGATCGTCGCGTTGATGGAGTAACCAACGATGGTCAGCATACATGCGATGAACGTCGAACCAACGGACCACTTTGCAAGGGAATAGAAGGTTACGACAACCAGTACGTCATGTACCAAAGCCAGGATCGCGCTGGCAGCAAAACGGATATCCTTAAACCGGAACCAGATGTATAACAGCATCAGAACGGTTGCGATCGCAACAGCCCATACTGCATCCTTCTTCATCTCTGTGCTGACTGCACCGGAAATACTCTCAGCAGTGATCTTCTCAGCGTCAACACCGAAGTTTTCAACCATGGCATCCTCAAGCTGCTGTCTCTGGTCAACATCCAGGGTCTTAGTCTTGATGATAACCTCATTGGTACCTGAAACCTTCTGGGTCTGCACATCGGCATCGCCGGTGATCTTGGAAACAACCGGAACAACCTTTGCAGAGATGTCATCCAGACTCATATCCTCATTGAAGGTAACATTGGTGGAAGTACCACCGGTAAAGTCCATACCGTAATTTAAGATGTAGCCGGTCTGTCCCTTATGCAGAGCCATGCCAGCCCAGCCTGCAACGATCACAACGATGGAAAGGATGAAGCACAGGTTCTTCTTTCCAAGGAAGTTGATGGTCTTGCCATCCTTCTTGGTTCCGTAGAATTTCGGATTCTCAAAGCCGGCTGCATATAAAGCGTACAGGGCGCCCTTGGTGATAAACAGTGCAGTAAACATGGAAAGCACGATACCGATCGCCAGGGTGCTTGCAAAGCCCTTTACGGTACCGGAACCACGGAAATACAGGACTGCTGCAGCGATCAGGGTGGTGATATTACCATCCAGGATTGCAGACAGTGCCTTGGAGAAACCAGCCTTGATCGCAGATTTGACACTGTGTCCCAGACCGATTTCCTCTTTGATACGGGTGAAGATGATGACATTCGCATCCACTGCCATACCAACAGAAAGGATGATACCTGCAACACCCGGAAGGGTCAGGGTCACATCAAATGCAGTCAGCATGATCAGTACCAGGCCAACATACAGAGCCAGGGCAATGACAGCTGCAACGCCCGGGATCAGGTAAACCACCATCATGAATACGGCAACGATCGCGAAACCGATCGCACCTGCCTTTAAGCTGGTGGAGATTGCCTGCTGGCCAAGCTGTGCACCAACTACGTTAGAACGCAGCTCCTGCAGCTCCAGGGAAAGGGAACCGATACGGATGGTGGCTGCCAGGTTCTCAGCCTCGTTGTAATCGGTCATGCCGTCGATCTGGCACTGGCCTCCGGTGATCGCCTCACGGACAACCGGGTTGGAATAGATCTGGTTATCATAGATAATGGCAATACGCTTGCCCACGTTTGCGGAGGTTGCGTCAGCAAATGCCTTGGTACCCTCCTCAGTAAAGGTCAGGCTTACCACATAGGATTTCTGGCCATTCTGCTCAATGATGCCCGCCTTTGCGGATGCTACCTGGTCACCGGTTAAGATGGTCTTACCGGTTTCATCGGTAAAGATCAGGGAACCTGGCTTACCAAGCTCCTCCAGGATCGCGTTTGCATCGGAAACACCCGGGATATCGATGTTGATCCGGTTATTTCCCTCCTGGTAAACTGCAGCCTCTGTGCTGTAATTCTGTACACGCTGCTGCAGCTTGTAAATGGTATCGGACATTTCCTCCGATGTCGGATTCTCCTCTACTGCCTGATACGTGATGCTGACACCACCAGCCAGGTCAAGACCCAGCTTGATGTCATCCATCGTATCATAGCCGAAGAATCCGAACAGCCCCACTGCAAAGAGCAGGACCAGCAGGCCAATCAGGCCTTTTACTTTGCTGTTCTTCATCATTCTTCTCCTTTTATTCTTCATCGGCAAGAGCCGCCTTAATCATGATCGCACACTCAATACGCTTTTTCTGCATCTCGCATCCGATCTCATAAGCATCGGTAATGGTTCCGTGGAAGTTGTAGGAATTGGCTGCGCATCCGCCGCTGCAGTAAAATCTTGCAAAGCAGTTTCTGCACTTCTCTTTTGCGTAGACATTGCAGAGCTTGAACTCATCGCGGATATCGGTTCTGGTGATACCGGTGTCTACGTTGCCCATCAGGAAATCCTCCTGGCCTACAAACTGGTGGCACGGATAAAAATCGCCCCACGGGGTAACTGCCAGATACTCGGTACCTGAGCCACAGCCGGAAAGACGCTTTGCCACGCACGGACCCTGGTTCAGATCGATCATAAAGTGGAAGAAGTTAAATCCTCTTCCTTCTTTCTTGCGCTTAATATACTCAACAGCCAGCTTGTCGTACTCCTCCATGATCTTCGGAAGGTCTTCCTCGCGGATCGCATACGGCTCATCCTCAGAACCGACAACCGGCTCAATGGACATCTGGTCAAAACCAAGATCTGCAAAATGCTTTACATCCTCAGAGAAGTCCAGATTATTGCGGGTGAAGGTTCCGCGCACATAATAATCCTTGCCGGCGCGGCTCTTTGCGAACTTCTGGAACTTCGGAACCGTGATCTCGTAGCTGCTGCCGTGGCCGTTACGGGTCGGGCGCATGTAGTCGTTTACTTCCTTACGTCCGTCCAGGCTCATGACCACATTGCTCATCTCCCGGTTGCAGAAGTCGATGATCTCGTCGTTTAACAGCACGCCGTTGGTCGTGATGGTAAAACGGAAACGTTTGTTGTTCGGCTCCTCTAAAGAACGGCCATACTCAACCAGCTGCTTTACAACTTCCCAGTTCATAAGCGGCTCACCGCCAAAGAAATCCACCTCAAGGTTATGGCGGTTACCGGAATTAGCAACCAGAAAATCCAGTGCCTTCTTACCAACCTCAAAGCTCATAAGCGCACGTCTGCCATGGTACTCGCCTTCTTCCGCAAAGCAGTACTTACAGCCTAAGTTACAGTCATGTGCAATGTGCAGGCACAGAGCCTTCACAACGGTTTTTCTCTTTTTGAAATCCGTTACATAGGTCTGGTAAATATCCTTTGTATACAGCTCCTCGGCATTGATCAGCTCCTGGACCTCATCCAGTGCTTCCTTGACATCCTCTGCCGGATAGGTCTTAGAAAGCTCGGCCTCCGCATTCTTTCTTGCGGTTTCCGGGATCTGTACCGGAGACATTACCTCGCCGATCACCGGCTCTAACAGTGCAACCGCATCGTAAACTACATCATCGACTACATGGACAGAGCCGCTGGCAATATCCATGACGATGTTATATCCGTTATTCTTATACTGATGAATCACTCGATTTCTCCTTTTAAAATGAAACTTTTTCTTTCTTCTTATCACCAATCACCGCCATTTTCACACTCAAAAACCACGAAAACAGCGCTATGTGTATAAGTCCCTAACACACACATAGGCAGACGCAGACAAAAGTTCCGGTTTCTCCGGAACCTCTGTCTACCTCTGCCATCGTAAAAAACCGTTATATGCCAGTATCTAACAGACTGATTATCTGTTTGCGTTCTCGCAGCTCTGGTTGCCAACGGTGCAGGAAGTCTTGCATGCAGACTGACAGGAAGTCTGGCACTCGCCGCATCCGCCCTTCTTCATGGACTCCTTCAGAGTTTTATTGTTTAAAGTCTTTACATGTTTCATATTCTTAACCTCCTGTATTGTCGTTGCCTTTTGCTTATGCTCTTTTGGGATCAAATGCCTTTCTGAGTCAGCAAACGCACTACCTGGCGCCTCCGTGACTGCAAATGCACTCTGATCCGAAAAAGGCTGCAATGGCATATTTTCGCGTTGATTATACCATATACAGGGAGTGTCCGCAAGTTGTTTCCAACGACAGGCAGTAATTTGTCAGCAATTTCTTCCTGTTCACAGGTAGGAATTTTCTGAGTTAAAAATCCCGTTGCTGGACACGCATGCGTGAACAGTAACAGTTACAGCTCCGTTACGCCCACTGCTTTCAGGACAGTCTTTAAATGCTCCAGATCTGCCACGGAAACCTTCCCGCTTTTTTTCAATGCAGTAAATGTCTCGGCAAAAATTTCCGGTGCCCTTCCATGAAAAGAAGGAAGACGTTTTTTCCCGGCAAACTCCACACCTGCAATAAAACGTCCCACATTCATTTCCGTAGGCTCCTCCTTTGCTTTTAAGGCGAGCTGCATTTCCCAGTATGGATGCAGTCCCTTAAACGCCCGGAGCGCATAAACTGCAGCAGCAAAATCCAGAAGGAACGCGGCACCTGCTACCGGCAGTTCCCGGACACTTAAGAAAAATACCGCAAAGAATATGACAGAGAGCAAGATGAAAAAATAACAGGTGAAAATATTCTTCCGGTTCCTCTCATATTCCTTTTCCACAATAGTCTGATAGTCTGAATATTTCATCTCATTCTTTTCCTTTCTGTGCTACTGGAAAATACTGTATCAAATACTATGCGAAATCAGCCTGGCAGTAAACACATTCCCCATCTTTAAAGGTCATCTGCGGAACAAATACCTGATTGCCCTTAAACTCATGTCCAGCAAGATCCGTGTACTGCATTTCTTTCTCCTTGTGCTTTAAGATCACAACGTCTGCAGTAGTTCCCTCAGCCATGGAAGCCAGCTCCGGCATACCGATCAGCTCAGCCGGCTTTCTGGTCGCGCAGTCCAGAACATCCATCCAGTCCATACCAAAATCCACAAACTTGGAAAGGATACGCGGCAGGGAATGCAGTGGCTGTAAGAAGCAGCTGGAGGAATTGATATCGCTGCTGATCACATCCGGGACAAAGCCCTGGGCTACTGCTGCCTGGCATACCTCCAGGTCAAAATTGCTTCTTCCGTTGGATGCATCGAAAAGCACGCCGCGTTTTCTTGCTTCCAGTAAGCCCGGAAGCACCTTGCCGTCCTCTCCTAAGCAGGTATGATCCTTGCCCTGGTAAATGTGGCAGATCATATCGCCCGGACGCAGCCAAGATGCCAGCTCGTCCAGTCCGACCGGACAGTCCGTCACATGGACAATGACTCTGGTTCCGGCCTTTTCGGCAATCTCAACTGTGCGGCAGATGGAAGCCTCTACCTTATCTGCCGCAATGATTCCATGGGAGATTCTGGTTTTCAATCCTACCAGGTTTTCCGGATATTTCTTAAAGAATTCTACGATCTTTTTCTCATCCATCAAAGCTGGATCCAGGTTTTCCGGATACTGATTATTGGACTGTCCGCCGGAAGCAACCAGAAGCATATTCAGGAAGCGCACCTGGGAATTTGCCACGATCGTGCGGTAAATATGCTCAAACATTCCAGTTCCTGCAGTTCCACCATCAACTACGCTCGTAATGCCGCTGCAGAAGGAAACAACATCTGCCTGTACACCACCTTCAGAAGCGCCGCGCATGTAATGCACATGGTAGTCGATCAAACCTGTCGTGACGATACAGCCTTCTGCATCGATGACCTGTCTGTACGAATGGTTTTCGGAAGGTGCGGCAATTTTTCCATCCACAAGGGCGACATCACCTTTCCATGTCTTATGCTGTGCAGGATCATAAATTGTTCCGTTTTTAATCAAAAAATCCATCTTTTATCCTCCGACTCTTCTCAAGAGTTAATATCGTTTTAAAAACTGATGCTTTTAAAAGGGAGAGGCATTTCTGCCTCTCCGCATAGGTTTAACACTGTGAATTTCTTTTGTGATACTTAGTTCCTTGCTGCATCAACTGCATCCAGGAAGCCCTGTACAACGTCATCGCCAAGGTCTTCCTTAACCATGTCGTATACAACCTGTGCTTTATCTCTTAATACAGCCAGATCATCATCGCTGAACTGTACGATCTCGCATCCTGCATCCTCAACAGTCTTCTTATCCTGCTCGATGGATTCACTTGCAACGCCCTTCGCATACTCAGCAGCCTCAGCAGCACACTCGTCTAACAGGGCTTTGGTGTTGTCCGGAAGGCTCTGGTACAGATCGTTGTTCATGAAGAATACGATAATGTGGCCTACATGGTTGGTCTCAACAACGTATTTCTGAACTTCCTGCAGGTTGTTACCAACGATGTTCATGTACGGGTTCTCCTGTCCATCAACAGTACCCTGCTGAAGTCCCATGAACAGCTCATTGAACTGCATCGGAACTGCAGATGCACCGATTGCGTTCCAGTATGCAATGTGGTATTTGTTGGTCATAACACGGATCTTCTGGCCAGCCAGATCTGCAACAGATTTGGTCGGAACATTGGTGGTCAACTCACGGAAACCAGCGTCAGAGAAAGCAAGCATATGGATACCGGATGCCTCACAGTAATCGTTGATCTGCTTCTTTGCATAATCGCCTTCCAGGAAGTTTCTCATATGGTCGATGTTATCGAATACGTTCGGCATATCGAACAGAGCCATCTCTTTTACGAAGTCAGTCAGATCAGCGGTCATACCGGTGACCATCTCGATAGAACCGGATACACAGGCCTCATCCTGCTCAGTGGTGTTTGCCAGCTGTCCGCCCGGATACAGCTCGATATTGATGCTGCCGTTGGATTTTTCTTTTACCAGGTTTGCGAAGTACTCAACCATCTTATAGTTGGTGGTAGTCTCAGATACAGTCATAGCCAAGTTCCAGCTGTAATCACCGTAATCCTCGGAGGTGTCTGCTGCGGTGTCTCCACCCTCTGACTTGGTGTCCGCTGCTGCAGCTGCTGTAGTATCTGCAGTGCTGGAAGATCCGGAATTTCCGGAGGAACATGCTACCAGGCTCATGGCCATGGTTCCTGCAAGTAACATAGATAACGCTTTCTTCATAATAGTCTTCTCCTTTTTAATATATAAATATTATACTTTCCCTTTTGTTTCGTATTATCCAAGGATGGATGGAAGCCATAAGCTCAGTCCCGGAACAAATACGATGAGTGCCAGACATACCAGGAACGCGATCAGGAACGGAACCGTTGCCTTAGCAAGATTCAATAACGGGATCTTGGTCATGCCGGAAGCAACGAACAGGTTGATGCCCATTGGCGGGGTAACCATGCCCATTGCCAGGTTACAGGTCATGAAGATACCAAGGTGAACCGGATTAATGCCCAGTGCATTTGCGATTGGGAGCATAATCGGGGTCAAGATCATGATGTTCGGGATGTTATCAATGATCATACCACAGACGATCATGATCAGGTTCATTAACAGAAGAATCAGAATCTTGTTGTCTGTTACGGACAGTACCATCTTTGAAATGGACTGCGGGTACTTCAGCAGAGTCATGGTTCTTGCAAATGCGGATGCTGCTGCAATTACGAACAGAATGTTAACATAGGTCTTGGAACCTGCCAGGAAGATCTTCGGGATTTCACGGATCTTGATGCTCTTGTAAACCAGAATGCATACCAAGAAACCGTAGATAACGGAGATAACAGCTGCTTCAGTCGGAGAGCAAATACCAGAGTAGATACATCCAAGGATGATAACCGGAGTCATCAGGGCGAAAAAGCTTTCCTTGAATAACTTCAGGAATCCTTTTTCGCGGATCTTGTTGTAGTTCTCCTGCAGCTTTCCTTTGTCCTCACCGTTCTTTTTGCAGTAGTACCAGCAGTATCCCATCAGGAAGAAACCAATCAGACATCCAGGAATGATACCTGCAATGAACAGAGCAGACGGTGAAGCGTTTGCCGCTGCAGAATATACAATATAGGAAATGGACGGCGGGATGATAACCCCCAGCGCTCCGGCTACCGTAACGATTGCTGTGGAGAATACCACATCATATCCCATGTTTACCAGGAATGGAATGGTCATGGAACCTACTGCAGATACAGTTGCCGGTGCGGAACCGGAAATTGCTGCGTAGAACATACAGGTTACAACCACTGCACACGGGAAACCTGCGGTCTTGTTGCCGATGAAATATCCGAAGAACTCAAAGAGCTGTTTGGAAATACCTCCCTCTGCCATGATCATGCCGGAAACCATAAACAGCGGCACTGCTAACAGAGTGAAGCTGTTCATACCGGAGAACATTGCTCTGGCTACATCGATTGCTCCGTAATTCAGTGTTCCCATCATCCCTGGAAGGATTGCCATCAGTCCGAATACGGCACCAACCGGAAGACTGATTACCAGGAAAATTGCAAGAAGAATAAAGAATAATCCGATTGTCATTGTTCTTTCTCCTTTCCAGTCACATCAAGAAATACTACCTGAACTGCTCTGAGTACAGCCAGTACAAAGCAGATGGTCATAATCCAGTAGAAGTTTGCTACCGGAATCTGTAAAGCCGGGCTGCGCTGTCCGGTCTTTGCGGTAACAGCAATCAGATCAAATCCGCCCTTTACCAGAAGTACAGTGAACGCACCCACGATTACCGTACATACAATGGTGATGATCTTCTGCACCGGTTTGCTGAGCATGGTGGTAAAAGTATCCACACGGATCATAGATCTGTTCCGGATTGTTGCCGGCAAGGAAAGAAATGCGCTGATCGCCAGGCAGTAACAGCAGATCTCATCCGACCAGCTTAACGCATTGTTGAAGCAATAACGCATCACAACATTTGTGAATGAAAGGACTGTCATAATTGCCAGTAACACAGACATACAGCAGATTTCAAAATTCTTGTCGAGCCATTTTAAAGCTACCATTTTTTCCCCTCCTTAAGTAGTATTAAAACTGCTTTTTCTCACTTGACTGTATTCTATCATGCGAGTTAAAATAAGTAAAACAGCTAATAGTGATATACTCTAGAAGTTCTTCTTCTTTTTTGTTTATCTTATAAAAATATATTTGAGAATTTTTGTGCATTTTGTCTGAAAATAGATTATGTTGCAACATTTGCCAGAAATTTTCAGAAAGGAATTTATTATGAATTTTAAAATACTAGAATACATTGTCGCAATTGCAGAAAGCGGAAACGTCACCAAAGCAGCAGAGCGCCTATTCATTTCACAATCTGGTTTAAACCAGCAGCTTATTAAACTCGAGACAGAACTTGGAACCCCACTCTTTCACCGCTCTAAAAGAGAAATGCGCCCAACCCACGCCGGGCTCATTTATATCGAAAACGCAAGAAGAATTTTAAAGATGGCCCAAAACTGTATCAGCCAGATCAATGATCTGTCCGACAATCCCCGCGGCACCATTTCCTTTGGACTTCCCTATGAGCACGGAGCCGACCTATTCATTAATATTGCAAAGGATTTCAGCCATGCTTTTCCCAACGTCGCCATCACTCTGACTGAGCAAAATGTACGGGAGATGGAGGAAAATGTTCAGACTGACCGGCTAGATCTGGCCTTTGTCATGATAAAAGACAAGCCTTCTTCCCGCCATTTTGACTATGTACACCTCTGCACGGAACGGCTGGTTCTCGGCATTCCGCGTAAACATCCCATGGCACAATATGCCGCCCCCACGGGGAAACCATTAAACACAATGGACTTAAAACACTTTAAAAATGATCCCTTTGCCTTCATGTTCTCCGGTTCCACTATGCGAAACGTCATTGATCCGCTGTTTGAGGATGCTGGATATCTCCCGAAGATCCGCTACGAAACCCATATGAACAATGTGCTGTACCGACTGGTCAGCAACGGACTGTGCTGCACCATTATGCCACAGTCCTATGTACAAAATGGCAGCGGCTCCGTCTGGTTTTATCCGGAACAGGAACCATCCTGGGACTGGTATATCATCTTCTCCAAAGACCGTATGCTAACTGCGGCAGACAGGTATCTCATCCAGCTTTCTCAGAACTACGCACAGAAAATAAAAGATTACTGGAATCATTATGGTGTCGGCTTTCCTCCTGCCAGACACTGACTACAGATGAAAAATGCGGCCTGCCAGCTTCCCCATCGTGAAAGCTGGCAGGCCGCCTTTACCATCTGTTTTTATTTTTCATTTGTCTTCACTAGCCGAAACTGCGAATAGCTTTTTCCCGGTATCATACCGCCCCGGTAGGATGACAGCTCGCTGACCGTCACCAGCTGGAACCCGCGCTTTACCAGTTCCGGGATGATCGTCTCGCTGGCATCTCCGGTGGCATCATACAAATCGTGCATCAAAATGATATCCCCGTCCTTCACCTTATCTAACACGGTCTGGATCGTCTGCGATGCATCACGCGTTTTCCAGTCCAGCGTATCCACGCTCCACAAAATAGCCGGCATGGAAATCGCTCCGGCAATGTTCATACCCGCATCTGTCTTCGCTCCGCCGCAGGGGCGCATCAGCACCGGCGAGATGCCGCAGGCATCGGAAACCACCTGGTTCGTAGCCACCAGCTGATTCGCCAGATCGGTCGGAGACACCTTCGTCATAAGAGTATGGTCAAAGGTATGGTTTGCCACCTCACAGCCCTGCGCTACCATCTGTTTTAAGACATCCGGACTCTTAATAACCTTCTGTCCTACCATAAAGAACGTCGCGCGGCCACCGTTTTCTTTCAGACAATTCAAAATACGCGGCGTCACAGTTGGGGACGGGCCATCATCGTAGGTCAGCGCCACCATAGGGCGGTTCGGGTCAATATTTCCCGCATAAACCGTATCGCCGATCCGCTTTACCACGGAAATACGCACGCCATCGACCCGTAGTCCCGCACCAACCGTTCCGGCTTCGGCTCCATCGGAAACCCAGTCTGTCCATTTAGAATCCTGGAGCACGCTGTAAAGCACCTCATAATAAGTTCCCAAGTCTCCGGTCAGTTCCATGGCAATGCCCTCAAGCGGGGCCGTACCAGCCGAATCCCCGGCCTCAGCGCCGTCCTCCTGCCAGTCCAGCCAGCCCGTACCGCTCAAATTCACGCGGTAGCGGATCGTGCCGCTCATGCCCTCCGGCTGGCCATTTAACGTCGCACGGATCGCTGTCACATAGGAGGTTGTCGGTGCCATGCTGTAGGAATTATCCGCAAAGAAATGGCTCCATCCCACTTCACTGACCGCAATGCCGTAGATCGCGCCCACATCCGGCAGGGACTGGACATATGCTGCCCGTTCTTCGGCTTCCTTACTTTCTTCCTCGGCAACAGATGCGCTCATGCTCTCCTGCAGAGCCGCAGTCTCCACAGCCGCTTTCTCCGCCTTCCGTTTCCGCACTGCTCCCGAGATTGCAGCCACCAGCACCCCCGTCAGAATGCAGACAGCAAGTAATCCAAGAATCAGAATGCGGCGTCGGCGGCGCATGATCTTCATCTTCCGCGCTTTTCTCGCCCGCAGTTCCCGGAGCTCCCGCTCTGAAAGCAGACGCCTTGTCCCTTCTGCATTTTGCTGGACCGGGCGCCCCGTTCCCCCAGTGTTTCGCTGAGCCGGGCGCCCCGTTCCCCTAGTGTTTCGCTGAGCCAGGCGCGGTGCTGTCTTCATATTTCTTCTATTAACAGTTTTTTTCTCAATTTCCTGCTTTCCCCCATGTTGTTTTTGTTCCATAAAACCCTCTTATCTCTACCATAAAAAACAATTCTATTTTCCGTTTTTCATAAAGGTCCGAAAGCCACCGCCACGCATTACAGAAACGCATTTTGGTGAAAATCCCTTTGTTCGTGTGCTGCGCCGCCTATTGTCAGAACTGCGACCCAAACTCGCACGCGCTGCGTGCTCAAACAAGGGTCTCCGTTCTGACGCTATGCTCGCCCACTCACGGATTTTCAAACAAATGCTTATTCTGTAATGCGTGGCGGTGGCTTTCTACTTGATTGGCTTCACTTGGTAATAAAACCTGCAACCATTACAATACTGCTCAAAATGAAAAGAAACAATTTTACCTCACAATGCCAATAACGTAGAAAACGCCTGTCCCGCCTTGCTGCATCGCGTAGCCATAACCCGATGTCCGACGTGTCCGGCTGTGTAGCGACTGGTGTTTGAGGTAGTCGGACATTTTTGTCCGACTATCCGCAAACAGCTGTCAGCTAGCACCGTCCGAACACGGGACTCTGGGTGAAGGCGAAGCGACGCAGTAAGGTGGGGCAGGCGTTTTCGGACCTCTATTAGCAGAAAAGGCAGTTCATTTTATTTACTCTTCGCTATCGTCGATATCGAATACTTCCGGAGCTTCCTCCGCCATATCGTCATCGCCGGAAAGCAGGATCTCGTCATCATCCTCCAGAGCGATCTCTTCCTCTGGCTCAGCATCTGTGTTGAGCTTTACGGAACGGTAACGCTTCATACCGGTACCAGCCGGGATCAGCTTACCGATGATAACATTCTCCTTCAGACCGATCAGATGGTCAACCTTACCGTTGATAGCCGCCTCGGTCAGAACCTTGGTGGTCTCCTGGAAGGATGCTGCAGACAGGAAGGAATCGGTAGCCAGGGATGCCTTGGTAATACCAAGCATAACCTGCTTGCCCTCTGCCGGCTGCTTGCCCTCTGCGATCAGAGCCTCGTTCATCTCGTTGAAGTCCAGAACATCCATGGAAACGCCCGGCAGCACATCGCTGTCGCCGCTCTCCTCGATGCGGATCTTCTTTAACATCTGACGAACGATCATCTCAACGTGCTTATCGTTGATTTCTACACCCTGCAGACGGTATACACGCTGTACCTCCTGGATCATGTAATCCTGTACGGCGCGGACACCCTTGATCTTTAAGATGTCATGCGGGTTTACGCTACCTTCGGTCAGCTCATCACCGGCCTCGATCACCTGCTCGTCCTGAACCTTGATTCTGGAACCGTACGGGATCAGATAGGTCTTGGAGTTGCCGGTCTCCGGATCGGTAACCACGATCTCACGTTTCTTCTTGGTATCTTTCAGGGTTACAACACCACCGAACTCGGTAATGATTGCAAGACCCTTCGGCTTACGTGCCTCGAACAGCTCCTCGACACGCGGAAGACCCTGTGTGATATCTCCACCTGCTACACCGCCGGTATGGAAGGTACGCATGGTCAGCTGGGTACCAGGCTCACCGATAGACTGTGCAGCGATGATGCCGACTGCCTCACCAACCTGTACAGGCTGGCCGGTTGCCATGTTGGCACCATAACATTTTGCGCAGACACCGATATGGGACTTACAGCTAAGGACGGTACGGATCTTTACGGAATCACGGCCCATCTTGTTCAGTGCCTTCATAACAGCAGCAGCACGCTTCGGAGTACACATATGGTTTGCTTTTACAACCACTTCTCCGGTTTCCGGATCAGTGATGGTCTCAGCGATATAACGGCCGGTGATACGCTCCTCCAGGCTCTCGATGGTCTCTTTGCCATCGGTGAATGCCTTGATCTCCATGTACGGGATATCCTTGCCTTCGCAGCAGTCTACCTCACGCACGATCAGATCCTGGGATACGTCTACCAGACGACGGGTAAGGTAACCGGAGTCTGCGGTACGCAGTGCGGTATCGGACATACCCTTTCGTGCACCATGAGCGGAGATGAAGTACTCCAGTACGTCAAGACCCTCACGGAAGTTGGATTTAATAGGAAGTTCGATGGTGTGACCGGTTGTATCTGCCATAAGTCCACGCATACCTGCCAGCTGCTTGATCTGCTTATCAGATCCTCGCGCACCGGAGTCTGCCATCATGAAGATGTTGTTGTACTTATCCAGACCGCCTAACAGGTCTTTGGTCAGCTGGTCATCGGTGGTCTTCCAGGTTTCGATAACCTCTTTATAACGCTCTTCCTCAGTGATCAGGCCACGGCGGAAGTTCTTTGCGATACGGTCAACAGTCTCCTGGGCATCAGCCAGCAGCTTCGGCTTGGATGCCGGCACGGTCATATCCGCGATGGATACGGTCATGGCAGCTCTGGTGGAATACTTGTAACCGATTGCCTTGATATCATCCAGGGTAACAGCAGTCTGGGTAGCGCCATGTACGTTGATGACCTTCTCCAGGATCTTCTTTAACTGTTTCTTTCCTACGTGGAAGTCAACCTCAAGAAGCAGCTCGTTGCCCGGAATGCTTCTGTCTACAAAGCCAAGGTCCTGCGGGATGATCTCGTTGAAGATGAAACGGCCTAAGGTGGATTCTACCACTCCGGTCATCTCGGTGCCATCCGGCATGGTCTTGGTGACTCTTACTTTGATGCGGGAGTGCAGGGTCACAGCAGCGTTCTCGTAAGCAAGGATTGCCTCGTTGACGCTCTTGAAGATCATGCCCTCGCCAGTTGCGCCTGGGCGCTCCTGGGTCAGATAGTAAATACCAAGTACCATATCCTGGGAAGGAACAGCTACCGGGCCACCATCAGACGGCTTTAACAGGTTGTTCGGAGACAGGAGCAGGAAACGGCACTCTGCCTGTGCTTCCTGGGAAAGCGGAAGATGTACTGCCATCTGGTCTCCATCGAAGTCTGCGTTGAATGCGGTACATACAAGCGGATGCAGCTTGATTGCCTTACCCTCAACCAGGATCGGCTCGAATGCCTGGATACCCAGTCTGTGCAGGGTAGGTGCACGGTTTAACATAACCGGATGCTCTTTGATAACATCTTCGAGGACATCCCATACCTCAGACTGCAGACGCTCTACCATCTTCTTCGCACTCTTGATGTTGTGTGCGGTTCCGTTCTGGACAAGCTCCTTCATAACGAACGGCTTGAACAGCTCGATCGCCATCTCCTTCGGAAGACCACACTGGTAGATCTTCAGCTCCGGTCCTACGACGATAACGGAACGTCCGGAATAGTCAACTCGTTTACCAAGCAGGTTCTGGCGGAAACGGCCCTGTTTACCTTTCAGCATATCGGAAAGGGATTTCAGTGCACGGTTTCCAGGACCGGTTACCGGTCTGCCGCGGCGTCCGTTATCGATCAGGGCGTCAACAGCCTCCTGCAGCATACGCTTCTCATTGCGGACGATGATGTCCGGAGCACCAAGCTCGAGAAGACGTGCAAGACGGTTGTTACGGTTGATGATTCTTCTGTATAAATCGTTTAAGTCAGAGGTTGCGAAACGGCCGCCGTCCAGCTGTACCATCGGACGGATATCCGGCGGTATAACCGGGATCACGGTCATGATCATCCACTCCGGCTTGTTTCCGGAGTTACGGAATGCTTCTACAACTTCCAGTCTCTTGATGATTCTTGCGCGCTTCTGGCCGCTTGCGTCCTTCAGCTCGCGTTTGAGCATCTCAGACTCTTTCTCAAGATCAATGCTCTTTAAAAGCTCGAGAACAGCCTCGGCACCCATTCCAACACGGAAGTTGCCGTAGCCCCACTTCTCGACCTCTTCACGGTACTCTTTCTCGGAGAGTACCTGCTTGTACTGCAGGCTGGTCTGACCTGCATCCAGAACGATGTAGGATGCAAAATACAGAACCTTCTCCAGTACTCTCGGGGAGATATCCAGAATGAGACCCATACGGCTCGGGATACCCTTAAAGTACCAGATATGAGATACAGGAGCAGCCAGCTGGATGTGGCCGATACGCTCTCTGCGGACGCTGGACTTGGTTACCTCAACGCCGCAGCGGTCGCAGATTACGCCTTTGTATCTGATTTTTTTATATTTACCACAATGACATTCCCAGTCCTTGCTCGGTCCGAAGATGCGCTCACAGAACAGACCGTCGCGCTCCGGTTTTAAGGTACGGTAGTTGATGGTCTCCGGCTTTTTTACCTCGCCGTGTGACCACTCCAGAATCTTCTCCGGGGAAGCCAGGCCAATCTTAATGGCATCAAATGTCAATGGCTGATAAGTTTCATTTGTCTCAGGCATGAGCGTTACTCCCTTCTATTATTCTTCATCAAAGGAATCGTCGGTGTAATCGTCGGATTCCCCTTCGAAATCATCGCTGCTGTCATCGCCGTTATCGACGTCAACCAGCTCTTCACCCTTGAACTCCTGCTTCTGGTAACCATAGTCACCGAAGGATTCGTCGCGGTTGTAATGGCGGTCGCCCTCGATGATGGCACGCAGGTCGGTCTCGCCGTAGTCTACGTTCTCGCCAATCTCAACCTCGGTTCCGTCATCACGCAGCACGCTTACATCCAGGCCAAGGGACTGCAGCTCTTTTAACAGTACCTTGAAGGACTCCGGAATACCCGGCTCAGGGATGTTCTCGCCCTTGATGATTGCCTCGTAGGTCTTCACACGTCCAACAACATCATCGGACTTCACGGTCAGGATCTCCTGCAGTGTGTAGGATGCACCATATGCCTCCAGGGCCCAAACCTCCATCTCACCGAAACGCTGTCCGCCGAACTGTGCCTTACCACCCAGAGGCTGCTGGGTAACAAGGGAGTATGGGCCGGTGGAACGTGCATGGATCTTATCGTCAACCAGGTGATGCAGCTTCAGGTAATGCATGTGACCGATGGTTACCGGGCTGTCGAAGTACTCGCCGGTACGTCCGTCACGCAGTCTTACTTTACCGTCGCGGCGGAGCGGAACGCCCTTCCACAGCTCACGGTGCTCCAGATGTGAGCCTAAGTAATCCATAACTTCCGGTTTCAGGGTATCTTTGTATTTCTCTTCAAACTCCTCCCAGGAGGTGTTTACGTAATCGTTTGCAATTTCCAGGGTATCCATGATGTCTACCTCGTTCGCGCCCTCGAATACCGGGGTGGAAATGTTAAAGCCAAGTGCTTTACATGCAAGGCTTAAGTGCATCTCCAGGACCTGTCCGATGTTCATTCGGGAAGGTACGCCCAGCGGGTTTAAGACGATATCCAGCGGACGGCCATTCGGAAGGAACGGCATATCCTCTACCGGAAGTACGCGGGAAACGACACCCTTGTTACCATGACGTCCTGCCATCTTATCGCCGACAGAGATCTTACGCTTCTGTGCAATGTAGATGCGGACACTCTGGTTTACGCCAGGAGCCAGCTCATCGCCGTTCTCTCTGGTAAATACTTTTGCGTCGATGATGACGCCGTAAGCACCGTGCGGTACTTTTAAGGAAGTATCACGTACTTCTCTTGCCTTCTCACCGAAGATCGCACGGAGCAGTCTCTCCTCAGCAGTCAGCTCGGTCTCACCCTTCGGGGTAACCTTACCGACCAGGATATCACCGGCACGGACCTCAGCACCGATACGAATGATACCTCTCTCGTCCAGGTCTTTTAATGCGTCGTCGCCGACACCCGGAACATCGCGGGTGATCTCTTCCGGTCCAAGCTTGGTGTCACGGGCTTCTGCCTCATACTCCTCGATATGAACGGAGGTGTAGACATCTTCCATAACCAGTCTCTCACTTAAGAGAACCGCATCCTCGTAGTTGTAACCTTCCCAGGTCATGAAACCAATCAGCGGGTTCTTACCAAGAGCGATCTCACCGTTGCTGGTGGACGGACCGTCTGCGATGACCTCGCCTGCCTCAACGTGGTCGTTCTTGTAAACGAGCGGCTTCTGGTTGTAGCAGTTGGACTGGTTGCTTCGAGAGAATTTGATCAGATGATAAACATCTTTTGCGCCGTTGTCATCACGCTTAATGATGATCTCGTTGGAAGCGGAACGCTCAACAACACCGGCATGCTTTGCTACTACGCAGACACCAGAGTCGACAGCAGCCTTGCCCTCGATACCGGTACCTACTGCAGGCGCCTCGGTTCTTAAAAGCGGAACGGCCTGACGCTGCATGTTAGATCCCATCAGCGCACGGTTTGCGTCATCGTTCTGCAGGAACGGGATCATGGATGTCGCTACGGAGAATACCATCTTAGGAGATACGTCCATTAAGTCGATGGCTCTCTTCTGGAACTCGGAAGTCTCCTCACGGAAACGGCCGGCTACGTTATTGTTAATGAAATGGCCTTCCTCGTCGAGCGGGGTGTTTGCCTGTGCGACAACGAAGTTATCCTCCTCGTCTGCAGTCAGGTATACAACCTCGTCGGTTACACGCGGGTTAGCCGGGTCGGATTTGTCTACCACACGGTACGGAGCCTCGATGAAGCCGTACTCATTTACCTTTGCATAGGTTGCAAGGGAGTTGATCAGACCGATGTTCGGTCCCTCAGGGGTCTCGATCGGGCACATACGTCCGTAATGGGTGTAGTGTACATCTCGAACCTCGAATCCGGCACGGTCACGGGACAGACCGCCAGGTCCCAATGCGGAGAGACGTCTCTTGTGGGTCAGCTCAGACAGCGGGTTGTTCTGGTCCATGAACTGGGACAGCTGGGAACTTCCGAAGAACTCCTTCACTGCTGCGGTAACCGGTTTGATGTTGATTAAGGACTGCGGAGTGATGCCGTCCATATCCTGGGTGGTCATACGCTCTCTTACCACACGCTCCATACGGGACAGACCGATGCGGTACTGGTTCTGTAACAGCTCACCAACAGCACGGATACGGCGGTTGCCCAGATGGTCGATATCGTCTGCGTTACCGATGCCGCCTTCCAGATGCATGTTGTAGTTGATGGAAGCGATGATGTCTTCCTTGGTGATATGCTTCGGGATCAGCTCGGTGATGTTCTTATGAACCAGTTTCTTTAATGCTTCCTGGTCATCGCCAGCTTCTTCCAGAATAGTTTTTAATACCGGATAATATACTAATTCTGTAACACCGACTTCCTTCGGATCGAAGTCTGCATAAGCTGCCAGGTCAACCATTAAGTTGGACAGGACTTTGTAGTTGCGCTCCTCGGTCTGGATCATAACGTACGGAACTGCTGCGTTCTGCAGAGTGGTTGCCAGCTCTTTGTCGATCTTTGCGCCAGCCTCTGCTAAAACCTCTCCGGTGGTCATGTCCACTACATCCTCAGCCAGGATCTGGCCCTTGATGCGGTTTTTGAAGTGAAGCTTCTTATTGAATTTATATCTGCCGACTTTGGCCAGGTCGTAACGGCGCGGGTCAAAGAACATGCTGTTTAACAGGCTTTCTGCACTATCAACGGATAACGGCTCGCCCGGACGGATTTTACGGTAGAGCTCTAACAGGCCATCCTGATAGCTCTCTGCAGTATCCTTGCCAAAGCTTGCCAGCAGTTTCGGCTCCTCGCCGAACAGATCGATGATCTCTGCGTTGGTGCCATAGCCCAGTGCACGCACCAGTACGGTTACCGGAACCTTACGGGTACGGTCTACACGAACGTAGAAGATATCATTGGAGTCGGTCTCATACTCCAGCCATGCACCACGGTTCGGGATAACCGTGCAGGTGTACAGCTCTTTACCGATCTTATCATGGCCGATTCCGTAGTAGATACCCGGAGAACGAACCAGCTGGCTTACGATAACTCGTTCAGCGCCGTTGATTACGAATGAGCCGGTATCGGTCATAAGCGGAAGATCTCCCATGAAGATCTCGTGCTCGTTGATCTCTTCTTTGTCCTTATTGTAAAGTCTTACCTTTACCTTTAAAGGTGCAGCGTAAGTTGCGTCGCGTTCTTTGCATTCTTCGATGTTATATTTGACTTCATCTTTACATAATGTAAAATCAACGAATTCGAGGCTTAAATGACCTGCGAAATCGGAGATTGGGGAGATATCTTCAAATACTTCCTTCAATCCTTCATCGAGGAACCACTGATAGGAGTCTTTCTGAATCTCAATCAGGTTTGGCATCTCAAGAACTTCTTTCTGTCTTGAGTAGCTCATTCTAACGCTCTTTCCCGATGTTACCGGGCGCATTCTGCTTTTCTCCATTGACGTTTCACCCCTGTTTTCTAATCTAATTTCTGGCATATTTTTGGGCGCAAAAAGCCCAGAACGCCACAATAGTGCACACTCCATAATATCATACGTCTGTCAAGCTGTCAAGTTTTTCCTTGATTTTTTTTGCCGGAAATGCTATACTTTTTGTACAGGTTTGTCCTGTTACATAAAAGAACCTAATGGAGGTATTCCCCATGCAGACTTTTTTAAACGTTTTGCTGGTAATTCTGGTGATCGCAGTGATCGCCCTCGCGGTTCTGTACTTCTTAGGAAGAAAGCTCGAAAAACGTCAGGTAGAGCAGCAGCAGCTTCTGGAAATGTCCAAACAGACTGTATCCATGCTGGTCATTGACAAAAAGAAAATGAAGATCAAAGATTCCGGTCTTCCGAAAATGGTCTACGAGCAGACTCCGAAGTACATGCGCTGGGCAAAGGTTCCGGTTGTAAAGGCGAAGGTAGGTCCAAAGGTTATGACCCTGATGGCAGACGAGCGTGTATTTGCATCACTCCCGGTTAAGACCGAGGCAAAAGTGGTTGTGAGCGGTCTTTACATCACCGAGATCAAGAGTGTCCGCGGCGGAGCAATCCCGCAGGCACCGAAGAAAAAAGGTTTCTTTGCAAGATTTAAGAAAGAGAATTAATCTTGTCCGCATGTCCCACGGGGCAGAAAAAGAGGCAGTGCGTTTTGCGCAATGCCTCTTTTTTTATGTCTTTTGTTTCTTTTCCTATTGTGCATTTCCCAGATCCAGCTTCGCGCAGTCCTTTGAAGTGATATCCAGGACAATGCGGCAATCCGAGACATGATCATAATTGATGTCGAGCGCATATTCCACCTCGACCTTCAAATGGTCATCATCCTCCTCAAACCCGATCCGGCTGGTCGTCATTTCCACCAGCAGCTCTCCCATCGGGGTTACATAATGAGTCTGGGTCTTTTTGTCCAGCTCAAACACCATATTCGCAGATACCGGTCCGCTTTTTTTGATCTCCAGCTTCTCCGGAGTCAGCTTCATGGTGTTGCGGATGGCTCCATCCATCCCTTCCATCACCTCATCGTAGATCAGGTAATGCTTATTGTTTTTCCAGAAGTAATCCCCCGAGGTGATCACCTCCACCGTTCCTTCATCGCCCTCCATGGCCTGAAGGCCGCTTAAACGGATCAATACATCTCTTGTCATAATCTCAACTCTCTCATGGCATATCGTTTTGTTTCCCGTTCTGGCAGTTCTCTCCGGTTCTGCGTTTCACAGGCAGGATCAATATTCCTCAATGTTGATCTTCTTTGTCTCTTTCACGTCCTGCGGCAGGATCGAGCTTGCAAAATCCGTAAACTTTTCCGCAAGGTCACTGACATAAAACTGGTGCTTTTCCCCTGCAAACGGCGCAAATGGGTCGCGGCTTAAGCCCTTCTCCGCAAGAAGCCCACGCAGCTCAATGGCGGTCTCGTAGGCCGGATTTACCAGCGTCACATCTTCTCCCATCAGCCGTCTCAGCGTCGATCGCAGAAGCGGGTAATGGGTGCAGCCCATTACCAGGGTATCAATATACTTTTCTTTCAGCACGCTTAAGTAGCGGGATGCGATCTCATCTGTCACCGGATCATGAAGCCATCCTTCCTCTACCAGCGGACAAAAGAGCGGGCACGACTTGCCAAACACCTGAATTCCCGGCTTCATCTTCTTCATCACTTCCGTGTAAATACCACTGCCGACCGTTGCTTCTGTTCCAATGACACCGATCCGCCCGTTGCGTGTTGCATCCACGGCGGCCCGGGCGCCGGCATTGATCACACCGATGACCGGAATATCCGACTCGGCCGCCACGGTATCCAGTGTCAGGGCTGTTGCCGTATTGCAGGCAATGACGATCGCCTTTACCTCCTTTGTCCTAAGGAAACGGATGATCTGTCTGGAATAGCGGAGCACGGTATCTCTGGACTTGCTTCCGTACGGTACCCGCGCCGTATCGCCAAAATAGATGATCCGCTCATCGGGCAGCTGCCGCATGATCTCCCTCGCTACCGTCAGGCCGCCCACACCAGAATCGAATACGCCCACCGGCGCGTTTTTGTCGATCATGTCACTTACCTCTCAAACGCCAGGCTGATCAGACGGTCTACCAGCTCTGCCTTCGGGATGCCTGCTGCCTCCCAGAGCATCGGATACATGCTGATGGCGGTAAAGCCCGGCATGGTATTAATTTCGTTGAAGATGACCTCGCCTTCCTTTGTCACGAAGAAATCGACACGGGACAGGCCATAGCCATCGACTGCGTTAAAGATCTTTGCTGCTGCCTCGCGCACACGTTCAGCGGAATCTCCCGGAAGCTCCGGTCCGATCACGGTGCGGGACTCTTCATTGTTATACTTTGCATCGAAATCATAGAACTCTGCTGCTGCCAGGATCTCACCGACGCCGGAAGCCTTAACCGGCTTCTGTCCACCGCCTAAAACTGCGCACTCTACCTCATGGCCCACAATGGTCTCCTCCACCAGGATCTTGCGGTCATGCTTTGCTGCCTCCTTCAAGGCTGCTACCAGGCCTTCCCGGTTTTCTGCCTTGCTGACGCCGCGGGAGGAACCAGCGTTGGACGGCTTTACAAAGACCGGATACTGGAAGCGTGACTCAACCTGCGCAACCACTGCATCCATATCCTTTTCCATCTTCCAGCGCATGACCGGAACATAAGCTGCCTGGCGGATACCCAGGTCATCTACAATGATCTTGGTGTAAAGCTTATCCATGGAAACTGCCGATGCCAGCACGCCGCAGCCCACGTACGGGATCTTAGCCAGCTCAAAGATTCCCTGAACGGTACCATCCTCGCCGTAAAGTCCGTGAAGGACCGGGAATGCCAGATCGATCTTCTCTTCCCTGGTCACGCCATTTTCCGTGATCATGGCACACTTCTTGGTCGCATCCGGGGAGATGATAACGTCTGCCTTGCTCTCTCTCCACGCCCCGGAACGGATCTCCTCCACACTGTCAGCCTTGACCCAGTGGCCTTCCTCGGTGATACCGATCAGAAGCAGCTCATACTTTTCTTTATCTATCTGGTCAATCACATTTGCCGCAGACACACAGGATACAACATGCTCCGATGACTGTCCGCCGAACAGAACTGCGATTTTTTTCTTACTCATAACAAGATTTCCTTTCTTTATTCAAAATGTCTGATTAATTATAACATACCTGTCAACACTTAAAAAGTGACAGTACACAAAAAAGATTGATGAAGCGGAGGTTTTTCCATGAAAACTAAATCTATGTCGCGTCCACTCTTTCCACCCTTATTTTTCCTGCTGCTTCTGTTCTTTCTGCTTCTCTCCATGGGAAGCCTGCAAAAAAGCCGGGAAGATCTGGCCGGACGCATCGCACCATCCATCCTGCGGTTTCACATTCTTGCAAACAGCGATTCCAAAGAGGACCAGGCCGTCAAGCTGGAGGTGCGCAGCTACCTGCTGGACTGGATCTGTGACCGGCTGCCCGAAACCGTAAACAGCAAAGAAAGCATGGTTTCCTGGCTGGAAGAAAACCAGTCCGGCCTGGAAAGTGCCGCCGGCCATTTTCTGATGCAAAAAGGGATATCTTACCAGGCGCATCTGTCTCTGGAGCGCACATACTTTCCCACCCGGGTCTACGATGACCTGGTCATTCCCTGCGGAACCTACGACGCTGCGCGGGTGATCCTTGGAAAAGGGAAGGGGCACAACTGGTGGTGCGTGCTCTACCCGCGCTTCTGCTTTCTGGATGAAGTGTGCAAAGAGATCCCCGAAGAAAGCCGGGATAAGCTCCGGGATAAATTAAATCAGGGCGATTACTCCCTGTTAGAGGATCATCGCCCTGATGTCAAAATCCGTTTTTTCTTTTTTCCTTGTCTTGATCCTGTGCTGCCATCACACGGCACAGGCCAAATGGCATAGCAGCTATTCCACGGTTGCCAAGCCTTCAATGCCCCAGTCATAGGCATTCATGGCCGACCACAGATCAAGCTCTGCCGCTTCCTTTGCAGCCTTCTTCTGGTTGTAGCTGATCTGAGTGCCGACGTACTGCATCTCAGACAAAAGACCGTTCTGGTACTGCCGCTGCGCTGCCCCATTGCTCTTTTCAGCAGCCGCATAGCCGGTCTGCGCGGCCTCGTAAGCAGCCTTTTTATCCAGAACATCCTGGTAAAGGCGCTGCATCTCGATCGTCAGCTTCTGCTCACCCTCGTTGATCGTGTTCAGTCGGGCTGCGATCTGGGCGTTGGTCTCGCCCTTGGCAGAGGTTCTCTGGCCGATCAGCGTATAGTTATTGCCGATTGCCTTCTTTGTGTCTGCTTCCAGATTCATGCCATCTAACCTGCCCATATCAAAAGCCGGAAGGTTCTGGATCTGCACACCGCTGTTAGTATCATAGCCAAGCAGCAGACACAGGGTACGATACACGCTGTCCTCCTGGGACTGCAGCGAGGCCAGCTGGGCCTTCGCCCCGATGAGAGACGTTTGTGCGCTGACTAAATCCGTCTGGTTTGCCAGTCCGAGTCCTGCCATCCGCTCATACATATCGCACTGTTTCTGGTACAGGTCCACCAGCGTCTCCAGCGTCGCCTTATTATCCACGATGGTATTGTAGCCGATCATGGCACTCTGGGCACCGGAAACCACCTGTTTTTCATACTGGCGGATCGTGGCCGTGTTGACCTTGCTGGTGTCCCAGTTCGTCACTGTATCCCGGATTCCCTGGACCAGACTGTGGTAACCGCTCTTTAAGCTTTCCATCTGCTTCACCGAACTTTTCAGCTGCGGCATCAGCTTTTTCGCCTGCTTTAACGGCTTTAAAACGTCATCAATATTGTCCATGGATTTATCATAGGTGCTTTCCAGCTCCGTCAGCATATTCTGGTAGTCTTCCTTCGACTCTCCATACTTTCTCCAGGCCTCCGAAATGTTCGGGTTATACTCCCGCACACGCAGGGTAATCTCATCGTATTCCAGAACATTGTCCTGCAGCTTTGCCAGCGTTTCCGCATCGTATTTTTCAGGCCCCGGCTCTGCTCCGGGACCGGTAGGCGCATACCCGGCAAAGGCCGGAACCACCGATGCAGACGCAAGAACTGCCGCAAGCCCCAAAGCAAGGATCTGATGTTTTCTTTTCATATCACACACGCTCCTTATGAGGTACTTGCAAGACCGTTCACTGCCCAGTCATAGGTTTCCATGGTCTGGAACAGGGTCAGGTCTGCCGTCTTTAAGGCAAGCTCTGCATTTTCTACGGTGATCTGCTGGTTCTCCAGCTGGTTTCTGCTGGCCTTTCCCTGGTCAAACTGCAGCTGCATGCTGTTTAAATTCCGCTTTGCCAGATTCAGGTTTGCTTCTGCCTGGTCATATGCCAGCTTTGCAGTCAGCACATTCTGGTAATTAGTCACCAGGGCAGAGCCGATCTTTCTCTCATTATCCTCGATGGTCTTCTGCAGGCTTTCCTTCGTGTTAGCACTGGTGGCATTTGCCAGCTTCTTTTTATTCACCTTTAAGGTGTAATTGTTTTCCAGCGCCTGCGCCTTATCTGTCTCCGGGTTCATTGCCGCGATGCGGTTCATATCCGAAACAGGTACCGCTGTAATTTCCGGGGTATCGTTGTACTTCCAGCCCAGCATAACCTGAAGCTTCTGGCGCACATTCTCAATAGCTGCTTTCGAGGACTCCACCGTGCGCTCTGCATTCTGGATGTTTTCCTGCGCATTTAAAACATCTACCTGCGTACTCATGCCAAGGGCTGCCTGCGTCTGTGTGGAGGTTAAGGAAATCTCTGCCTGACGCTTTGCAAGCTCTGCCTGCTTTAATGCCAGCTGGTCCTTCTCATAACTGATCATGTTGGACTGTGCCACCGTCACCAGCGTTTTTTCTGCGGACTTATAATTCAGGTAGACGATCTCACTGTCCTGCAGGTTATCATCTGCCTGCGATTCCATATTCTTTGCCTGGACCTCTGCCATGACAACCGAACCGACCATCATACCGTATGTCGCCTCGTCGCTGTCCGGGTAAGTAATGCTGGAATAGATTTCATCGGCCATATCACGGTATTTGGATGATACATCGTCCTTGGTATCACCATATTTCCGCTTAAACTCCGCCAGGTCCAGATTGTTGGTCTGCACGGTGGCATTGTATTCCTGGATCAGGCCTTCCAGTTCATCGTACTCAATCGTATTGTCCCGTAATTTTGCCCACTCCTCAGCGCTGCGGGCGAACTCCGGGCTGGCGGCAAACGCCGTTACCGGCGCTGCCGTCACCATGACTCCGGCAAGTGCCAGAGACAATGTCTGTTTGAATCGTTTCATTATAAACATCCTCCGAAGCCGTCTGGCTTATTAATCGTAATGAGGTTCCGGTTTCTTTTTCGGGCTCATGACCTCGTAGTAGATCGGCAGCATTAAGAGTGCCAGAATGGTAGAAGCTACCAGTCCGCCTACATCTACCAGGGCAAGACCCTGCATGCTCTTACCACTGTCGCCGTAAGCAAATGCCATCGGGACCATGGATACAACGGTGGTTAAGGTTGTCATCAGGATCGGGCGAAGACGGGTCGCACCAGCCTCAATGAGGGCTGTGTCACGGTCCATTTTGGTCCGGTACTGGTTTACGGTATCAACATACAGGATACCATTGTTTACTACGGTACCGACTAACATCAAAAATCCAAGTAAGGATACCATACTGATCGGGCAGTCTGCAAGGAATAACAGTCCAAAGGAACCGATCAGGGAGAACGGGATGGTGGTCATGACCATCAGGGAGAACTTCGGTGACTCAAACTGTGCTGCCATGACAACGAAGATCAAAAAGATCGCGGTGATGATGGCGGTACCCAGGTTGCCGAACTCCTCCTTCATGCTCTCATCCTGGGAGTTTAAGGCACGGGTGATGGTCGGGGTCAAATGCTTGCTTACAACTTCATTATATAATTTGTTCTCGATCGCATCGATCTGGCGGGCATCATCGGTCGGTACATCGCCGGTGATGGTCACCTGATACTGCTTATCTTTTCTGGTAATGGTATTCGGGCTATCCTGGAATACCACATCGGCTACATCAGCCAGGGCTACGGAACCGCCTGCGTTGTTCGGAAGCACAATGCCCTTTAACTTGTCGATGGTGTCGTACTCATCATCTGGGTACTCTACCATAACACTGACATCGTCACCGTCTACGTTTAAGGTTGTTGCCTCTTTACCACCCAGCATGGCACTGACCGTACCTGCAATCTGAAGCGGGGTAATGTTCTCTGCGTCCGCCTTCATGGCATCGATGTTCAGCTTAACAACCGGCGCCGCGTTCTCCAGGGTACTGTGCACCTTAGATACCTCCGGGCGCTCCAGAAGCTCTTTTGTGATCTGGTCAGATGCATCCTTTAATTCATCATACTGCGTACTCTGCAGAATGTACTCGATGCCATTGCTGCTGGAGGAGGACATGCTGGAGGAGGATGCGATATCCATGGAGATGTTCGCACCTGCGATCTGGTTTAAGAGCGGCTTCCACTCCTTAATAACCTCGCTGGTCTCACGTTTTCTGTCATCCTTTAAGTAGGCAGTCAGGGTTGCGCCTGTGCTGGTCATGGAGGACATACCACTTCCGCCGGACGTCAGCATGTAGGAATCCAGGTCTTCGTCGGCTGTTACGATTTTCTCGACCTGTGCGTAGATCTTATCTTCTTCTTCCAGAGTCAGGCCCGGACGGGTCTCAATGGAAACGGAAATCTCACCGGTATCATCGGAAACCATCAGCTCCATGCGCAGCTGTGAAGCCATCCAGAAGGCAGCCACCAGAAGTGCGATGGAAGTAAAGATCACGGTTTTCTTTTTCGGAAGAAGAACCTTCATAATGCTGCGGTAACCGTTCTGCATCGCACGGATCAGGCCTCCCACCGGGGACTCCTCCTTCTCCTGCGGACGGTAGAAGCAGTAACACAGCGGAACGATGGTCATTGCGCTGATGAGGGATGCCACCATACAGAAGATGATGGTAAAGCCTAACGGTTTAAACATCTGTCCGGTCAGACCCTGTAAGAGAGCCAGCGGAAGGAATACAACGCAGGTGGTCACGGTACCGCCGATGATGGACTGCAGCACGATGCCGCTTCCTTCCAGGGCAGCTTCCCGGTAGCCCACAATGCCTTTTCCTTTCGTTGAACGGAAGCAGCTCTCCAGCACTACGATGGAGTTATCTACCATCATACCTACACCAAGTACCAAGCTCGATAAGGTAACTACGTTTAAGGAGAAGCCCATAACCTGGATCAGGATCAGGGCAGCCAGGATGGAGATCGGGATCGAGGTACCAACGATCAGGGATGCCTTGATCTCACCAAAGAACAGGAAGATGATCAGCATGGAAACCACAACTGCCATCACCATGGTCTGCATAACACTCTTTAAAGAAGAAGTGATGTTGTCACTGGTATCGTTTACGGTAACGATCTCCAGGTTTTCATCGGCATCCATCAGGGTTTTGATGGTCTGCTTTACGGACTTGGAAACATCAACCGCAGATGCACTCTGCTGTTTCTTGATGCCGATGGAAATGGTATCCTCACCATTGTAGCGCGCGATACTGTCCGCATCCTCCTGAGCCGTCTGGACATTCGCAATATCAGATAAGTAAATGACATTGCCATTTCCAAGGTTCAGCGGAATGGTCTTTAATAATTCCTCTGTGTCATACTCGGTTCCGGCACTGACAGAAAGCTTCTGTCCACCCACGATGGTATCGCCGGACGGGTAAGTAAAGTCTGCACTTCCGATGGAGGATGCCACGGAAGCAAGGGTTAAATGATACTGTTCCAGCTTTTCCGGGATCAGCTCTACCTGGATGTACTCCTTCTGGCCACCACTGATGCTGACATCGGTAACGGTGGTGATCTTCTCAAACTCCGGAACGATCTTGTTGTTAACATAGTTATAAAGATTGGACTCTGCCTTGTTATTGATCACGAGAGACACGGTATCCATCTCATCGATGTTTAACTCCATGATGACCGGAGCATTGCAGTCGTCCGGAAGATCGCCCTCTATGGCGTCCATCTTTTTCTTTAAGTCGTCGTATGCTTCGTCAATATCTTTACCATAGTCATACTGGATGATGACCAGGGAAACGTTCTCCATAGAACGGGACTGGATCGTATCGACACCACTTAAGGAACCGATCTCGTCCTCAATCTTGGTGCTGACCAGATCATTGACGTCTTCCGGGCTGGCACCCGGGTATACGGAATATACAATAAGAACCGGCATATCCATGCTCGGCATTAGCTCCAGCTTAGATCCAAGCACGGACTGAAGACCGAACACGATCAGGCACAGGATTACCATGACCACGGTAACCGGCCGCTTCAGGACTGATTTTGTTAATCCCATTGATGTTTTCCTCCTTCTGCTTTACCCTTAGTTACCTTTTGTCTCGGCAGCTGCCTCAGTGCTTTCTGCATTTTCGGTGGTCTCTGCATTGTCTGCTGTTTCGCCCTGTGCATTGCTCTCAGAATCCGTGGAAGCTGCTGCATTTGCGTCTGCCTTCTGCACCTGGGAGCCCTCATACAGCTCAGAGCTCCAGGTGGTAATGATCTCATCGGAAGCATTGATACCGGAAAGAACCTGTGCCTTCTCAGAATCGTAAAGGCCAATTTCAACCGGAACATAATGCACGGTTCCATTGTCATAGGTATAAACGTAAGCGTCACCGCCGGAGTAGTAAACTGCGTCAACCGGAATGGTCAGCACATTGTCTGCGCGATCAGAAATGACAGACAGCTTCGTGGTAGATCCGGTCGGAAGCGCATCGCCGTTGTCCACAGATGCCTTGATCTTAAACAGGCCGGTAGAATCGTCGATCATGCTGCTGACCTCGTTGATGGTACCCTGGTAATCGGTTCCGTTTTTATCGACCGTAACCGGGTCACCGACATGCAGCTCAGAAGCGATCTTCTCCGGAACAGAGAAGGTAATGGACTTGCTGCCCTCGCCGGAAATAACAGCCAGCAGAACCTGGGATGCTACGTTGTCATGGACCTCGACGTTGCAGATCTCCACCTTACCGGAGATCGGTGCAGTCACATTTGCAAACTCCACCTGGTAATCGTAATTCAGCTTTGCGGAATCATAAGCGATCTGTGCATTCTTTGCCTGGGTCTGCGCCTGCTCAAATGCCACACTGGCGATATCGCCTGCCGCAAACAATGCCTGCTGGCGGGCCAGGTTGGTATTGGCATCGCCTAAAGCCTGCTGTGCAGATTCCATCTGGAGTCTCGCGGCTTCCACCTGCTTGGTATCAATCTTGCAGATCGGCTGGCCCTCCTGGACCATATCTCCTGCCTTTACGAATACATCGGTGATCTCACCGGCTGCCTTCGGGTAAATATAGACCACATCTGACGGCTCAACCTTGCCCACCAGGCTGCGGTACAGTTCAATGCTTCCGGTCTTTGGACTTTCCACATTTACAACCGGGATCAAGGTTTCTTCTTCGGTCTGCTTGCCGCGGGTCAGGCTAAGACCTGCCACAACCGCAATCGCCGCAACTACCACTCCTGCAATTACTACTTTCTTTTTCATAGCTGTCTCCTCTTATCCTCGTCTTTTTGTAACTGTTCAGTACCTTCACAGTTACGTCTTTTTTACTTTTATGGGTTATTTCTGCTGCCGGGCACGCTTACGTGAACAGCATCTTACTTTTTTAACACGCCATACTTTAACACTTCCATCGCATCCCGGTAGCGGGTCCGGATTGCTTCCAGATCAGCCGGATTCTGATAGTAAGCCCGGATAGCCAGAAGAAGGGATACCATACCAAGCTGCATGACGGTATCGAGTTTCTGTTCCGACTGCACTGCAAAATCCTCCAGGCGGATTCTCTTTAACAACCATTGTACGGGGGACTCCTCTGGTTTTATTCCTCCCATCGGCGGTTTGCAGCCAAATTCAATACCAAATGCACTGGTATTCTCCTGGTAGGAAAATACATGCTTCACCACCTCGATCATTTCCTTCGACTCCGTCAGCTGGCGGATCGTAAACTCAAACAGCCAGTCTAACATGGTAAAAAAATCACCGCCATTACGGTTCAGCTCACTTTCGCAATAATTCTTGAGCTGTGCTGCATGATCCTCAAAAATATAGCGGACCACATCCTGCTTGTCCTCGAAATATGTGTAAAAGCTTCCGCGGGAAATATCCGCATTCTGAATGATCTGGTTAATAGAAGCCTTATCAAACGGGACTCTTGCGAATTCCTTGATGGCTGCTTCCCGGATGATCTGCTTTTTCGCTTCCGGAAGACGGTAAAATCGCTCCGTAGGCATGCTTGCACCTCCTTTTTGTCATTTTTGTGACAATCTGTCACTTTTTTACGTGACAATATGTCACATTATAATGACAAGCTGTCATCTTGTCAAGTATCTGAATGCGATTTTATAATTTCTTTACGTTTTTCTTACGGAGTTCCCATGCAATTGTTTTTCCCAAAAATAAAACAACGACAGAAACTGACGCATCTTCTGCATCGGCTTCTGCCGTTATTTTCTAATATTCCCTATTCATTTTTACCCTATTTCAGGTATTTATCAAAGAATGCAACCTGCAGCTCCTTGGTGCTGTCCTGGAAGAACTCTCTGGTTCCATGGCCAGCGCCTGGGATCACATAAAACTCTGCCTTATCCTCCATGCCTGCTTCCACGATCTTCTGGTAGAGCACCTCACTGCTGATCGCTACCGGCACAAGCGGGTCGTTGTCGCCGTGAAGGATCTGGATCGGGCACATACCCGGATTTACCATATTGACCGGACTTGCCTTTGCCCCACGCTCCTTCATGGTAGCCGGGTCTCCGCCGATCAGGCAGCCTCCGTGTGTTTCCTCAATGCAATGCCAGCGTGCGGAAGGATTTGAAAACTGTTTTTCCTCGTTTTCCATCAGAGCCTTGATATCAACCGGTCCAAACATGTCACTGCAGGCCTGAACCTTAGAAGAATAACCGCTCCACTCTTCGCTGTCAAAGCCATCCTGGTTCATGGCCGCTGCAGCTGCGAGGTGTCCGCCTGCAGACCGGCCAAAAATGCCGATACGCTCCGGGTCGATCTCGTACTCCGCTGCATGGGCGCGAAGGAAACGGATCGCAGTCTTGACATCGATCAGCTGATCCGGGTAATGTCCCTGGGCACTGCTGCGGTAATAAATAGAAGCAACCACATAACCCGCGTTGGCAAACTCGGTCATCTCGCCAAGCATCATATTCTTATCTGTGCCTTTCCAGCCGCCGCCTGGTACCCATACCAGAGCCGGCTTCGGGCTGTGGTCCTCTTTCGGATCATCTTCACCCACAGCAGCACGCATCTCACTGTTTCCGTTCTGGAGCAGGACAGAAAGCTTTAATTCCAGCGGGTTGCCCTCCAGGTCTTTTACTGTAGAATATACGATATTATCAACCAGTGTTAAGGTCTTTTTCTTTGTACCCGGATCAAATACTTTTTTCATGATTCATTCTCCTCTTTTCGATGCAGGATTCTTTTCGCTGCACCTTCATTTTCATGCAACATCGTGCATTCTCTTTCCATTATATTTCATGCAGGAAACCTGCACCCTCATCCGGATGCAGGTTTCTTTCTTCTTAACCGTAGATCGGGAAGAAAATATTAATGCCAATGATCAGTGCAATCAGCGTAAGAACCAGCAATGGCAGCGTAAACCTCAGTGTTTTTAACGGGTTCTGGTTTCCAATACCAAACGCCATCATGGTTCCGGAGCAGCCGGTCGGCATTACGAATGCCAGCCATGCAGATACGCAGCAGCAAAGAACAACTGCTTTTACGTTCATGCCGCCTGCCAGTGCAGTGGAAGCTGCAATCGGGCTCATCAGTGCCATGGTTCCCATGTTAGACATGAAGTTGGTCATCAGTGCGCAAGCTACGCAGAATACGATACTTACAAACAGTCCGCTCGGATGTCCGCCAAGGATGTTTAATACGGTCTGGCCGATCAGCTCGCCGACACCGGTTTTGGAAAGTGCGGTAGAAACAACGCTCATTCCGGCAACCATCCATACCATATCGCAGGTCAGGGTCTTCATAACCTCCGGGATCTCCAGTACCTTAAATACGATCAGGACCAGAAGTCCTGCAGACGGGATCACGTTGGTGATATCGCTGCCAAGCTGGTTGGTGAACATGAAGCCAAGCATGATCACTGCAAACACACCAAAGATCATGTACTCATCCTTCTTAGAGATCGGAGCTGTGTCCTTTACATCCTTCACCTGGCTCTTATCAATGGACCCATTCGGGATCAGGCGGTAGCACAGAATGCAGTAAATAGTTCCCACGATCAGCGGAAGGATTCCTGCTTTGAAGAAATCGGTGATCCCAAGACAATCCTCCGGACCAACCAGACCCTGATAATAGGAAGTAATGGTTCCCGGCATGGTTGCACCCATACCGATCGGGAACTTGGAAGTTGCCAGACAGTTGATGGTAGCAACCAGGAATAACAATCTGGACGGGGAATACTCGCTGTCATCATCAAAGGTCTGGATAAACAGGAGCATTACGGAAATGCAGGCAACCTGGCCCATCAGCTGGGACAGGATAATGGTCATTCCACATAAACCTGCGATCAGAAGAAAACCGCTCTTACCCTGAAGCTTGCCCATCACGCCTCTTAAACGGTGGATCAGGCTTGTCTTGCCGAGTGCGCTCGCAACTACGATCATCGGCGCGATCATCAGCGTAGTGCTGCTGGAAAGGCCGGAAAAGGCCGTCTTTAAATCTAAAACTCCGGTAAATACAAACAGAACACAGCAGATCATTGCTGTTACACCATATGGAAGCACATGGGTCAAAAGCATTACAACCATGAATACCAGGATACATAATGCCATAATCATCTGTACATTCATCTCAATTTCTCCCTCATTACATTTTTAGATAAAAAAGGATAGACTTTCTGCGCAGTTCATGATCATTGGCCTTACAGCACAGTACCTTTTGCTCTTTTATCTCTTTTGTTTATGTAGAGATTGTACCATTCTGTTATCTAATAAACAATCCATTTCTCGCTATATATATTATTACAAAAAACTATACATTGTTGACTTTCCAGGTGGGATACAGTATGCTGAAAGCATCCCAAAACACGGTTGTCCTGAAATTTCCAAGCTGTAAGCAAAGCGGAGACGGCTGCAGGCAACACAAAGGCAAATCGCAGGCTCTCATTGCCAAAGAACGAAAGGACCAGCACATGCAGATCAAAAATATGTCCTACCTCATTGCCCTCGCGGAAGAGGGTACTCTTTCCGGGGCCGGAAAGCGCCTCGGCATCTCTCAGCCGACCTTAAGTGTTTTTCTGTCCGGCTTAGAACAGGAGCTGGGAATGGATCTGTTTCTCCGAGACAAAAAGAAACTCATCCTGACCCCTGCCGGCCGGATCTATCTGGAGGCAGCAAAGCGCATTCTTGCCACACAAGAACGGACACTCCAGTCCATCCGCCAGCTCTCGGCCACGGCGCCCATAGAGCTTCTCATCGGCGTTACCCCACTGCGCGGTTCCGAGATCGCCTCCAAGGTGTTTTCCCAGTTTTCTTCCCGGTATCCCTCCATCCGCGTCAGCCTCCGCGATGGCTATATGCGGGAGCTTCGCCAGATGGTCCTTGAAGGCGTGCTCTCCTTTTCCCTGGGGACCTGCTTTGACACAGAATCCGCAGACTTCGACTACATCACCCTGTTCCGGGAAGAGATCGTAGTTGCAGTTCCTGCGTTCCATCCGCTTGCCCTGCACAGCAGGCAAACGAGCAGCGTTTTGGATTCCCACAGTGAATTTCCACAGGTTAAGCCCGAAGAGCTTTCCGATTCCCCCTTCATTCTCATGACCCCAGGCAATACCATCCGCAATATATCGAGTTATATTTTTACCCAGGCCGGCTTCACCCCCACGGTCGTATACGAGAGCAGCAATACCACCGTTATGCGCAATATGGTCCGCGGCGGTTCCGGAATCGCGTTTCTTCCCCGCTCTGCGGCCCAGTTAGATGATCCGGAGATTGCCTACCTGTCGCTCTCTCCCCGCTACTCCTTAGATCTGTGTATTATATTAAGAAAAGGAAAGGTGCTGTCCGAGAGTGAGCGCTATTTTATCTGGCTGATGATCATGGCCGACAAAGAGGTTCCCTATTATACGCTGGATCTTAACGAAGCCGGCAGATCCATCTGGAAAGAATTCCAAAGCGGACAGCTGCTCTGATAAACAGCCAGAAAAGCTGCTTTTGCCTTTTCATCAGACACCTGACACGAAACAGAAAGGAAACTACCATGACATTTCAGACATTAGAGTATATCATTGCCATTGCCGAGGAGCGCTCCATGTCCCGGGCTGCCGACCGGCTCCTCATCTCCCAGCCCACTTTAAGCCGACAGCTCAAACGTCTGGAGGATCGCCTGGAGACAAAGCTCTTTGTGCGCGAACACAATGAGATGCGCCTGACCGACGCCGGGAAGATTTATGTAAATGGAGCCCGTTCCATCCAGAACATCCACGAGCACGCCTTAAGCGATATCCGCAAGCTCTCCCAGTCTGGAAAGCGCCAGATCACCTTAATCTACAACAATATTCTGCTGCCCAATTTTTCCGTGGACATCCTGCCCGCCTTCCGAAAGCTCCACCCACATACGCTGATCAGTACCATTGACGGAAATGCCTCCATTGCCAAAGACTATCTCTCAAACGGTATGGCCGATCTGGCTGTGGCTGCCACCGGGGAAGCGGCCCACACCATGCTGGAATTTCTCCCACTCCGGGAAGAAGAGCTGATGCTGGCTCTTTCCGTTTCCCATCCGCTTATTCCGTTCTTCGAGCAGCATGGAGCCGATCTCTCCCAGCTTTCCGGAGAGTCTTTTATCTTAAACCAGCACAACAGCTTTTTCCGCACCCTGGAACGAAACATTCTGTCCGGTCTTTCATTCGCTCCCGATATTCTCTGCGAGATCAGTGATATCAACGCAGCCGGAAACATGGTCGCACACCAGAAAGGGATCGCCTTTCTGCCCCGCTCCGCCGCCGGGCAGCTTCATGGCTGCCGCCTGTTTTCCTTGCAGCCACCGGTCCTTTTCCAGATTGTCATTGCTTACCCGAAAAGCAGTATCCTGACCGGTCCCGTGAGAGACTTAATCCTGCTGCTCTTGCAGGATGCAGAGTCCCATATCAACGGTGTCCGAACAAAATCAGCAGCAGTTTTCTAAAGAATCAGAAGTCATAATTTCCTAAACATTCAGAAGCTATGCCGCTCTCACCTGCTCCATACATCATACGAAATAAAAAGCCGCCCGCGCAGATTTTATTCCACGCGGGCGGCTTTTTTATCGTATGTAATTAAGCGTTAGCTTTTTTTGCTGCTTCTTTTTTCTTGGTGTTTCTGTCATCGTAGATTGCGTATGCAATGGAGATGATGATCAGAACCCAGATGAACAGACCGATCGGTCTGGAGAAGAATACACCAAGGCTTCCGTTTGCTGCGGATACTGCCTGAATGAAGTAGTTCTCAAGGTCCTTACCAAGGATGAAACCGATTAAGTAGCAGGATGCCGGGATCTTGATCTTACCGAAGATATAGCCAACAACACCGAAGATGAGCAGTGCCCATACATCGAAGATACGGCCATTCTTGGTTGCGTATGCACCTACGATACAGATCATGATGATAACCGGGTACATTCTCTGACGCGGAATGTAGATGATCTTGCTGATCCACTTGATCGGGTAGAACATGCAGATGAACATTAAAATGTTACATGCAAGTAATGCAAGCAGGATGGTGTTCCAGGTCTCCGGGTTCTGGGTAATGAACAGCGGACCTACCTGTACGCCCTGCAGCATGAATGCACTGATCAGGACTGCAGTTGTGGAGTCACCAGGGATACCAAGGCTTAATAACGGGATTAATGCACCACCGGTCAGACCGTTGTTGGAAGACTCGGATGCTACCAGACCCTCTGCAACACCGGTACCAAGCAGTTCCGGATGTTTGGAGAAGTTCTTTGCCTGTGCGTATGCCAGAATGGAAGCAGCGGAACCGCCTACACCCGGAAGTACGCCCATGAAGGTACCGATTAAGGAAGAACGAAGCAGGTTGATGCCCTGACCCTTGAAATCCTTGAAGGAGAAGGTGGACTTGCCGTCCATCTCGCCGTCTACTTTGTCAATCTTGAAGCGCATGCCTTCCTCTGCCTCTTCGAAGATCTGAGCGATCGCGAACAGACCGATCAGAACCGGGAGCAGCTGGAAGCCGTCCTGCATTTTGGACTTGAACATAGCCGGAACCATACGGTAAGCGTTGTTTACGCTGAACATACCGATCAGGCTGGTTAATACGCCAAGGAAACCTGCGAATACACCACGAAGCATCTGACCCTTAGACAGAGCTGCGATAACGGTCAGTGCAAACAGGATGATCAGGAATTTCTCAACTGCGCTGAACTTCAGTGCTGCTGCACTTAAAAGCGGGGTGAACAGCCACAGGCAGATCAGGGAAATAAGACCGCCGATGAAGCTGGAGAAAATACCGATCTTAAGGGCTCTCTCACCCTCGCCGCGTTTTGCCATCGGGTAACCATCGAAGGTAGTGGTGATGGAAGACGGGGTACCTGGGATGTTGATCAGGATAGCCGGAACAAGTCCACCGGAAATACCGCCGACATACAGGCCAAGTAACAGATACAGTGCCATTTCAAGATCATAAGCATAAGTCATAGGCAGGAAAACTGCTACTGCCATGGTTGCTGTCATACCTGGGATCGCACCAAACACGATACCGGCAACAACGCCGAGTGCTGCAATCAATACATGAGCAATTGAAATCATTTATGTTTTCCTCCCTTCCTTAATATAAAGTGAATCCGAACTGCGGGAATGCCATGGTGCAGATACCGCTCGGCAGGGTGATGTTAAATACAACACCGAACAGAACAGCGATCACGATGGAACTTACCAGCGCAATGATAGCACTAACTAACAGAGACTTTGGTGCAACTCCTGCATAAAGCACATTGAACAGGAACACGAAAACGATACTGGTTACAGTAAAACCAATGACATTCAGACATGCGATGAAGCCAATGAATAATACCAGAGTACCAAACAGCTTCACATAATCGCAGTTGTCGATAAAGAATTTTCCCGGTTTCTTAAAGAACGGCTCACCGTTTTTCACACGAGCCATACCTTCGGTCAGAATGATTGCTGCCAGAAGTACAACCAGAATACCCATAACAATGTGCGGAACGATCCAATGCTGGGTTGAGTATACGATCTGAATCATAGTTATCCCTTTCCTTTTGTTTACCTACATGTTAAATCTTTGGATGCACAGCTGCACATCCATGTTACTTTTTACAGCTGTCCGAGGGACCGGAACCGCTGCCATTTTTTGAAAAAGAATGTGCCCTGCACACACTCCTGTAAGCCTGCGCAGGGCACTTTTTTAGTTTCTTGTGTTGTCCTGATACAGACAGATTACTGAGTCAGAGTATCCAGAGACGGAGCCTTCTCGATCAGGGCTTTACACATCTCACGCTTGTTGTAGATGAACTCCTTGGAAGCCTCTACGCCAACCTCGTCTGCGCTCAGTGCGTTGTAATACAGTTTCTGCATGTCTGCTACGAATGCCGGATCCTCGGTAACTTTCTTCATAGCTGCCTCGTACTCAGCCAGTACGCTTGCGTCCATATCTTTCGGGAAGTACATGCAGAAATCTTTTGCGAACTCAAACGGCTCACCATCAAAGGTAACGCCATCTTTTGCCATGGAGTCGATCTCTAAGCCCTCAACCTCGCCGCAGGAACCGAACATGGTCATCTTTAACTGGTTCTCAACACCATCTTTGGTGTACTGCTCAAATGCAGAAGTATCGCCGTAGATAACGTCTGCGTTACGATCCCACAGTCTCTGCAGTTTCTCAGCGGTGGTGCCACCAACGATTGCTTTGATACGTCCAGCAACTTCATCGCCGTAGGTCTCCTGAACATACAGGTAGTAAGCAACGAATGCCAGATGAGAGGTTGCGCCGGACTCGATGTTGAAGGATACGGTAGCATCCGGGTTGTCCTGCAGATATTTGGTGATATCGCTTAAGTTGTTCCAGCCTTTCTCAGCTGCTGCACCGAAGCATGCGCCCGGGTTCTGGCCGATACGCGGACCAACAGTCATGTTCTCCAGAGCATACTGCTCATCAACAGAACCGAACAGAACGCTTAAGAAAGTCATGTCGTGGAACATCATAACAGTCTTGCCGTCGCCCTTTGCGTTCTGCATCTCGTCCAGGGCTGCTGCATTACCGATCGCATCAACTTTACCGTTGAAGCCCATCTCCTTGCTTAAGTAACGGGTTACCAGATCAGCGATCATGTAAGAGTCGCCGGAAGTAGAGGTAGAACCAATTACGACACGAACGTTCTGTCCCTTTAAGCTGCTCTCACCGCCGCCTACGTTTGCTGCCTCGGTAGCTGCCTCGGTAGCTGCTGCCTCGCCGCCCTGTGCTGCCTCAGATGCTGCAGCGGTGGTCTCGGTAGCTGCTTTGCTTCCGCAGCCTGCCATGGACATAACCATTGCTGCAGCTGCTACAACTGCTGTTGCTTTCTTAAATACTTTTCTCATTTTCCTTCTCCCTTCATAAATGTAAAAATGAAAAGTTTATAATATCTTCACCTTTCTGTGGCCTGCCTCACGGACCGCACCACCAGAAAGGGGATATTCCGGTTAATCGATGACTTTATTCTTTCTTAACAAAGTTTATCATCTTTTAACGATATATTTATCATATCGCATAGTCTTTTTTTCGTAAAGTATTATATTTTTAGGTTTCTCTAAATTTTTCTTATGGTATTTTAACGTGCCATACAGAAGATATTCAGATAGACCCTCGAATCCGTACAGATTCTGTTAATAATTATATTCCCTTTTGTATTCAAAGTAAATTTAATTATTTTACGAGTTCCGTTAATTTTTTTAATCGAAATAGTTTCAATATATGACAAAGGCCGTGTGAGCTGTCTTTCGGCAGCTCACACGGCCCTATTAAGGTTCAATCAATTGTTATATTGTTTATGCATTCTTTTCCTGTGCTTTTTTCTTGGTGTTTCTGTCATCGTAGATCGCGTATGCAATGGAAATGATGATCAGTACCCAGATGAACAGGCCGATCGGTCTGGAGAAGAACACACCAAGACTTCCGTTTGCTGCGGATACTGCCTGGATGAAGTAGTTCTCAAGGTCCTTACCAAGGATGAAACCGATTAAGTAGCAGGATGCCGGAATCTTGATCTTACCGAAGATATAGCCAACAACACCGAAGATGAGCAATGCCCATACATCGAAGATACGGCCGTTCTTGGTTGCGTATGCACCAACGATACAGATCATGATAATAACCGGGTACATTCTCTGACGCGGAATGTAGATAATCTTACTGATCCACTTGATCGGGTAGAACATGCAGATAAACATTAAAATGTTACATGCAAGCAGTGCAAGCAAGATGGTATTCCAGGTCTGCGGGTTCTGGGTAATGAACAGCGGACCTACCTGTACGCCCTGCAGCATGAATGCACTGATCAGGACTGCGGTTGTAGAGTCACCAGGGATACCAAGGCTTAATAACGGGATCAGCGCACCACCGGTCAGACCGTTGTTGGAAGACTCGGATGCTACCAGGCCTTCTGCAACACCGGTACCAAGAAGCTCCGGATGCTTAGAAAAGTTCTTTGCCTGTGCGTAAGCAAGAATGGAAGCAGCGGAACCGCCTACACCCGGAAGTACACCCATGAAGGTACCGATCAGGGAAGAACGGAATACGTTAATGCCCTGGCCCTTGAAATCTTTGAGGGAGAATGTGGATTTTCCGTTCATCTCGCCATCCACTTTGTCAATCTTAAAACGCATACCCTCCTCTGCCTCTTCGAAGATCTGGGCGATCGCGAACAGACCGATCAGAACCGGGAGCAGCTGGAAGCCGTCCTGCATTTTGGACTTGAACATTGCCGGAACCATACGGTAAGCATTGTTTACGCTGAACATACCGATCAGGCTGGTCAATACGCCGAGGAAGCCTGCGAATACACCGCGGAGCATCTGGCCCTTGGACAGAGCTGCGATAACGGTCAGTGCGAACAGGATGATGAGGAATTTCTCAACTGCGCTGAACTTCAGTGCTGCTGCACTTAAGAGCGGGGTGAACAGCCACAGGCAGACTAAAGAGATCATGCCACCGAAAAAGCTGGATAAAATACCGATCTTTAATGCTCTCTCACCTTCGCCGCGTTTTGCCATCGGGTAACCATCGAAGGTGGTGGTGATGGAAGACGGGGTACCCGGAATGTTGATCAGGATTGCCGGAACCAGTCCACCTGAGATACCGCCGACATAAAGACCAAGTAACAGATACAGTGCCATATTCAGATCATAGGCGTAGGTCATAGGCAGGAATACTGCTACTGCCATGGTCGCAGTCATTCCAGGGATTGCTCCGAATATGATACCTGCAACCACGCCGAGAAGCGCGATAAGTACATGAGCCAATGAAATCATAATCAAGCTCTCCTTTCCTTAATATAATGTAAATCCCCAGTCCGGGAACGGCATGGTGCACACTCCGCTCGGGAGAGTAATGTTAAACATTACGCCAAACATTACGGAAACCACCACAGAACTGATCACTGCAATGATAATGCTGACCAGCAGGGATTTTTTCGAGGTTCCTGCATACAATACGTTAAATAAGAAAACAAAGATAATGCTGGTCACGGTAAAGCCGATCACATCCAGACATGCTATGTAAGCAATAAACAGGATCAGTGTGCCAAACAGCTTTACATAATCGCAATTATCAATGAAGAATTTTCCAGGTTTCTGAAAGAACGGTTTGCCCTCTTTTACACGTGCCATTCCCTCTGTAATGATGATCGCTGCCAGAAAGACGATCAGGATTCCGATCACGATCTTCGGCACGATCCAGTGCTGTGTCGAATAAACAATATGGATCATAGATAGTTTCCCCTTTCTGCTTGTCTGCCGGGCAGTATTCCCGGCAGTGCATTTCTTTAAAAGCAATGCCTGTGGCTGTCATTTTTCCGGCAGCCACGGCATGTCATTTTGGTTTACTGGGTCAGGGTATCCAGGGACGGAGCCTTCTCGATCAGGTCTTTACACATATCACGCTTGTTGTAGATGAACTCCTTGGAAGCCTCTACACCAACCTCGTCTGCGGTCAGGGCATTGTAATACAGCTTCTCCATATCTGCCACAAATTCCGGGTCCTCGGTTACTTTCTTCATAGCTGCCTCGTACTCAGCCAGTACATTTGCGTCCATATCCTTCGGGAAGTACATGCAGAAGTCTTTTGCAAACTCAAACGGCTCACCATTGAAGGTAACGCCATCCTTTGCCATGGAGTCGATCGCTAAGCCCTTTACCTCACCACAGGAGCCAAACATGGTCATCTTTAACTGATCCTCAACACCATCCTGGGTGTACTGCTCAAAGGAAGAGGTATCGCCGTAGATCACGTCTGCGTTACGATCCCACAGTCTCTGAAGCTTCTCAGCAGTGGTACCGCCAACGATCGCTTTGATACGGCTTGCTACGTCATCGCCGTAGGTATCCTGAATATACAGATAATAAGCAACAAATGCCAGATGGGAGGTTGCGCCGGACTCGATGTTGAAGGATACGGTAGCATCCGGGTTGTCCTGCAGATATTTCGTTACATCACTTAAGTTATTCCAGCCTTTTTCAGCTGCTGCACCGAAACATGCGCCCGGGTTCTGGCCGATGCGCGGACCAACCGTCATGTTCTCCAAGGAATACTGCTCATCTACAGAACCGAACAGAACGCTTAAGAACGTCATGTCGTGGAACATCATAACCGTCTTACCATCGCCCTTTGCATTCTGCATCTCATCCAGGGCTGCTGCATTACCGATCGCATCAACCTTGCCGTTAAATCCCATCTCCTTGCTTAAATAACGGGTTACCAGATCTGCGATCATGTAGGAGTCACCGGAGGTAGAGGTAGAACCGATCACCACGCGGACGTTCTGGCCCTTTAAGCTGCTGTTTCCTCCCCCTACATTTGCGCCTGCATCTGCTGCTGCAGTCTCAGACTGTCCGCCTGCTGCGGTGGTTGCTGCGCTTTCTGTTTTGCCGCCGCAGCCTGCCATAGAAAATACCATTGCTGCGGATGCCGCAACTGCGATTACCTTTTTGAATGTCTTTTTCATTTTCTTTCTCCCTTCCTGTTAAGAAAATTTAATATCTTCACCTTTCCAGATAACTGTGCTAGAATGAATACACAATTTTTGAAAGGGGATATTCACAAATGATTTCAGAAGATCTGACACTTGTTTCGCACGCCTACCGGCGTTACCGGCTGTGCGTACTCTTCATGCTTTTTTTCCTGATTGCCACACTGGCCATGTTTTTCATCACGCGCCCGCTGGTCTTCGTTATGCTTGCCATTGCAGTGGTATTCCACCTGTTTGTGCTGCGTCCGAACCAGAAGGCTTACACCAACGCATATTCAAACGCAAACTTAAAGCTGACCGTCTGCAAAAAGCTTGGAACTGACAAGATTCTGGAAAAAGCACACCAGAACATCACCGAGGAGACCTTAGAGCAGGCCCGCCTGATGCCGGTCCACAGTGAAAAGGGCGGTGCCCCGCTTTTTCGCTGGGAGGTAAGCGGAACTATCAAAGGTGTTCCTGTCACCCTGTGCGATGCCACCATCCCGCAGAGCTTTAAGCTCGCCGCAAAGGGCAAACCCCGTGTCCACTTCGATGCCGGTGTCTGGGCCCATATCACACTGCCATCTGACTCCGGACTGCATTTTAGGGTACTGGATGAAACCTCGGTCCCGACCCCGATCCGCATGGAGTACTTTGCAAACAGCATCAGCTACGAAAATGCCCCTTTAGAGGATGAGGACTTAAAGTCTCACTGCGTGCTCTACCGTCCAAAGGGAACGGACCAGCAGCCTTCCTACTCCTTCTGTAAAAGCTTAAAGTCTCTTATGAAGTACACTCCCGGATACGTTGCGGTAAGTGTCCACGGTTCTTCGATGGATGTCTTCATCCGCGGACGGTTTTTAACCCGTGCGCTTTCCCTCACAGAGAAGCCTACAGAAAAAACGATCAGCTTCGATCCATTTCCGGAGCTTTCTTACCTGGTTGATCTTGCCAGATCTGTCTCTTAAAAGACTAATGTTACTCTGCAAATCCTGTTGCTGTTTGCGCAACGCGTGGACAGTAACAGGTCTGACAAGATTTCTTAACACCCATCTTTACATTTTTTTAATGCCAAACAAATTTTTCTTTACGCATTTTTAATAGTTTTGCACAAATTCTTGTCATTTTCTTCGGCATATTTTGATTATATTGCATAATACTTTTCTCGTAAAGTATATATTTTTTAGTTTTCTCTAAATTTTTCTTATATTAAATTGTCACAGCAGGTTTCCTGTGCTATAATTCCTATTGAAAATATTTCCCATCACGGTCCACGCATGCGTGCCCGGCAATACCTTCCGAAAAAATAGAAGCATCAGGCAGAGCCTGTCTGATATGGAGATTTCATATGGATTTAAAACAGATTGAATATATTTTAAAGATTGCAGAAGAAAACAACATTACCCATGCAGCAGAAAAGCTGTTCATCACACAGCCCGCGTTAAACCAGCAGCTCTTAAAGCTGGAAAAAGAGCTTGGCACCCCGCTGTTTCACCGTTCCCGCTCAAACTGGAGGCTAACCGAAGCAGGGGAGATCTATGTAAAGAACGCAAAACAGATCCTGCAGATCAAGAAAAATACCTACGAGCAGATCCGGGATGTGGCTAACCGGCAGAAAGGCATGCTCTCGATCGGCTTTACGCCGGGACGCGGCGTTGCCATTTTCGGAAATGTCTACCCGATCTTCCACCGGGAATTCCCGGAGATCACAGTTGTCCCAGTCGAAAAGCGGGTAAAAGAAATGCAGACCATGATTGCCGGGGACCAGCTCGATGTGGCCTTCATGACGTTAAACGAATACGACCGCACCAAGGACAACTACATCAACCTCTCCAGCGAGGAGATCCTTCTGGCTGTCCCGGACGGACACCCAATCTGCCAGTCAGCTGTTCCCTGTGCCGGACACCCATGGCCGGTCCTCGATCTAAGCCTGCTCAAATACGAGCCATTTGTGCTCATGGACAAGAAATCCACCATGTGGAGCCTGGTCGAGCATATTTTCCAGGAATCCGGGTTTGAGCCGAATATCTTATTCGAAACCCAGAACAACAACACCATTCTCACTATGATCCGTGCGAGGATCTGCTGCGGTCTCATTCCGGCCTACTACGTTCAGGGAGACCTAAGCGGCATTTCCATCTTTTCCATGCCGTCACACCCCTGCTGGCAGATTGCCGCAAGCTATAAAAAAGGGCGCTACTTAAGCCAGGCGGCCCAGCGCTTTATCGAGATTGCAAAAACCTTTTATATCTGTTAGTACGGCACCAGTTAATGTCACATTTATCGATTTTGTATCATTTGTAAATTTTGTATCATTTGTAAAAAAAGATGGGACCACCACATCATATGGCAGTCCCATCTTTTTTCATTTCTTATTCGATTACTTATTACATGCGCTGTTTTTCGCTGCATCTCGTTGCCGTTTCCCAGCGCAGCGTTCCTTTTTTATTTTGTAGAATAGGAATTAGCGCATCTGGCGCATTGCCTCGTGCAGGCATGCATAGCTCTCCTCGCTCTTCTCAACATACGGGGAGTCGATCAGGTAATCCTCAAGAATCTTTAAGTTCTCATCGGTACTCTCTACGCCGAGCTCATCGAAGGTCAGCGGCATATCCATGGACTTCATGTAAGCCTTTAACTGGTCCTTCTCCTCAATCAGATGATTGTAGTACAGCTGTGCAAACAGGCCAACTGCAACGATCTCGCCGTGAAGTGCCTTCTTTGCCTCCTGGGTGAAGAAGGTACGGGTTCCATCGTAGATCATGTGAGCCAGGGCAGACTGGCTGAAGCTCTTGGTGATGTTTGCGATGACACCGGTCACTGCGATATTCACGAAAGCAACCTCCTCTAAGATCTTGGTTACTTTATGCTGGCGGTTGTCCTCGATCGCCTGCTGGCCATATTTTTCCAGAACCTCATAAGTATTCTCAGCCATCTTGAATGCCATGTACAGATCGTATGGGTTGTCCTCCAGTCTCATAACCGGCTTTCCGTTCTGGATCTCGATCCGTTTTGCCATTGCATCCAGGATACCTGCTGCATTGTAGCGGATTGGGCACTGCGCGATCACATCCATATCAACCAGGACTGCATCGATCTCATGCTCATATCTCCAGCAGTTCTTCTTTGCGCCTTCCGGTGTGTACATAACGCTCATCGTGGTGAACGGTGCGCAGGTAGACATGGAAGTCGGGATATTGACTACGCCAAGACCTGCAGACTCACCAACAGCCTTTGCAAAGTCCATGATCTTGCCGCCGCCGATGCCGACAACCTCATCACAGCCCGCTGCAAGAGCCTTATCGCCGTACTCTTTTGCGCCCTCGTAGCTGCATGCTCCCTCGTAAATCTCGACTACGTATTCCAGACCTGCTTTCTCAAATCCCGGGATCAGGCGCTCTTTGACTGCTGCAAATGCACGCGGACCTGCAACGATATAAGCTTTTTTACCAAAACGCTTTACTTCCTCGCCGCACTGCTCTAAGAGCCCCTGCTCCTGACGGTATCTTCCTGCTCCGAATTTGATTGCGGTATCTAATACGATTTTTTCCATTTTCCTCTACCCCTGTCTTTTTGTTTTGTAATACTTTTTGTTTCTGGCTTCATTATAGCGTCCGGCGTACTATAAGTAAAACTCATAGTTTTTAGAATTCTCTAAATAATTCTTTGTCAGCACAAAAAGGAGACCCTGCTTTCGCAGAATCTCCTCAGTTTTACTGTGTGTCACTGACAATTTACAGCTATTTTCTGCCCTCACACAGTTACAGGCAATTCTATTTTCTATCAGCCGTATGCCTTAGCCCAGCCCAACCGGGGTAATGACATTGCCGTTCTCATCGAACTCCAGCGGCTTCGGCTCGTCCAGAGCCTCTACGCCCGGGTACTTGCCATTCTTAACATCCTCGTAGTAGGACTCAGACAGCATGATCTCACCAATATGAAGGCTGTTTGCGATACGCACCATTCTTGCGTGTTCGCGGTCGATCTTGTTGCAGGTACGCACGCAGATCTGCATTGCCTCTTTATCGTTGGCAACGATGCATGGAATCCGCGCGGATGCCAGTACGGTACTGGTAATGCAGTTCGGATACATCTTCTCGACATCCATCTCATCGAAGATCTTCTTGGTGATGGCAGAAGCCAGGCCGCAGCCCAGTGCGTTTCCGTGAGACTCCTCACTTAAATTCAGGAAGCAGGTACGCTGAACCTTGATACCACCGGTTGCGTATGGGGTAGAGAAGGTTCCGGTGATGTTCGGGTCTACACCGGTGCCGCTGAAGTTCTTGCCAACCTCATCGACTACCAGGACATCGGTCTCCTCCACAAGAAGCTTTGGCATATTGGAGAAAGCGAACTTCAGAAGTTCCGGCTCTCTTGTCATAATGTCTTTTGCCAGGATTGCCTCGATCTTGCAGGTCTCATCGTATGCATTCTCGATGCACGGGATCGCAAACAGGATCTTTGCCTTTTCCAGAACCACCTTTGCCATGGTCGGGATGTTCTTGGAGATAACATCCATACCATCGGTATGTACCAGGGAAGCGCCTTTCTGCTTGCCCAGACCCACGGTCATCATCTTGCATGGACCGCTCTCATACGGGCCGCGGAATGCATTGTGCGGTTTTAAACGGCAGGAAACGATAATACCGTCTGCCTCATATGCGTTCTTATCCAGATATACGGTTCTGCCGCGCTCGGAAACACCAAGCTCTACCACCTCCATAGAGGACTTGATCGGGCAGCCCATGGTCTCCGGAGTGATGTTGTAGCCTGCCAGGATTTCTAACTGTCCCTCTGCGGTTGCGCCGCCGTGACTTCCCATAGCCGGAACGATAAACGGATGTGCTCCCTTTGCCTTTACAAAGTCAACGATTGCCTTTGTGATAATGTCTACGTTGCGGATTCCGCGGCTTCCTGCGGTAATGGCGATCTCCATCCCCGGTTTGATCAGGGAAGAAAACTGCTCCTGCCCCATCTCGCGGTTTACCACTGCCGGAATATCCTCCGGGCGGATGAAATCACGCGGGAATGTCTGTCTTGCGTGGAACATTTTCGGAATGCTCACATCGCGCAGTAACTCAGAAACCTTGCCGTTTGACTGAATCTCTTTCATAGTATCCTCCTAATTTATAAAAAACACTTGTGACAGTTCTTATTTTTTCTGATACGTTTATCATATCAGCCCTATATAAGAAAGTAAATTTAAACCTTCTTGTGTTTTATTTAGTTAATCTTAATGTAAATCTTGCCTGCCGCCGTAAATCCGATTATACTGAAACTATCCATTTCGCATATCATTCCATACAGAAAGGAGTCCTGATTCTCATGAACCTCAAGGAAATCGAATATATCGTCACCATTGCCGAAGAACAGAAACTGAACCGGGCCGCGGAAAAACTCTTTGTTACTCCATCCGCCCTGACCCAGCAGGTGGCAAACCTGGAACGGGAAATCGGCGCTCCGCTCTTCTACCGTTCCCGCAATGGCTGGACCCCCACAGAAGCCGGCAACGTCTACCTGACATCTGCCCGGGAAATCTTACAGATCCGCCGCGAAACCGACAAACGGCTTCAGGATCTGGTAAACGCGCACCGCGGCACGCTCACCGTAGGCATCACTTCGGAGCACGGAAGCACGATGTTCACCCATATCTACCCGCTGTTTCACCAGGACTACCCGGAAGTCACCATCAGCATTTATGAGAACAGCGTCCGTGACCAGCAGCAGATGCTGCGAAACGGAGAACTGGATCTTGCGTTTCTCACCCTATCCGAAGACCAACGCACCGATGACATTTATACACCGTTGGCAAAAGAAGAACTCCTTCTGGCCGTCCCCGCCTCACATCCGGCCTGCCGGTACGCCCGTGAAACAGAAAAGAGCCGCTATGCAGAACTCGATCTTTCCCTTCTGCAAAGCGACCCCTTCGCCATGATGTACAAGCAGTCCACAATGTTTCGCATGCTGGCAAATCACTTTGAGACATGCGGCTTCTCCCCAAGAACCCTGTTCTATACCCAGCGTTCCGTCAATGCCCTGGAAATGGTCTCCGCCAACATCTGCTGCACCGTGGTTCCTGCGTTTTTCGCCGCCGGTGCCCACCGCAGCACCTTTGAAAATGTGGCATTCTTCTCCATGCCCTCACATCCGGTCTGGGACGTCACCGTCAGCTGCAAGCGGGGCAGCTACTTAACCGATGCCGCCCACGCCTTTATCAAGCTGGCAAAAGAATACTGGGGGGCACTGGAACTGCGCTGAGGCAATTACCGCGCAAGCCGATATCCCGGACTTCATCCACCGCAGGGCCTTTCTTTGGCTTCTAGGCCTGCGGTGCCTCCATAAGTTCCCCGCGCATATATTTGTCCATCGCGTCAGCCACCATCTTGGCATAAGCCGTTGCCTGCACCACGGTCTTGGCACCCAGCACGACATCTCCTGCCGCGAAAATGCCCGGATGCGTGGTCTCGCCAAAACTGTTGGTCACCAGAAGTCCATTCTCGGATGCTTTCAAGCCATCAGTGGTATTGACCAGCTTGCTCTTTGGTCCCTGGCTGATGGAGATGATCACGCTATCCGCATGAACCTGAACCGGCGTCGCATCTACGCCGGTCTGTTTGCCTTCTTCATCAAATAATACCTTTTTAAACACCGGGCCGTCATCATTGATTTCTACCGGCTGCCAGCCAAACGCAAGCTGCGCGCCGTCTAACTTTGCGTAAGCCGTCTCGTCTTCGCTTGCCTGACTGGTCAGTCCGCGCGCATACAATGTTACGCGGCGGCTTCCTTTTCGAAGCGCGGTTCTCGCCACATCCATGGCAGAGTTTCCCATGCCAATAATTGCCACGCTGTCTCCCAGTTCATAAGAATCCGGGTTTGCCAGATAATCAATCGCAAAATGCACATGTCCCAGAGACTCTCCCTTGATACCCAGAGTCTTCGGTCTCCACACACCGGTACCAATGAAAATACTCTGATAACCGTCACGGAACAGATCCTTGATCTCCAATGCTCCGCCAATGGTGGTGTTCGGACGAATCTTAATGCCGATCTCACGAAGCTTTGTTTTATAACGCTCCAGGATCGACTTTGGAAGACGGAATGCCGGAATACCATACTGCAGCACACCGCCGATCTTATCTCTGGAATCAAAGATCGTCACACCATATCCCTTTTTTGCCAGCAAGATCGCAATCGTAATTCCTGCAGGACCTGCGCCAATAACTGCCACTTTCTTGCCATTCTTCGGCTGGCACGGAATCTGCATTTTATCAAAATAAGTATCGGAAACATAATTTTCAATGCTGCTGATGTGTACCGGCTCGCCTTTGCGTCCCAGAACACAATGTCCCTCACACTGGTTTCCATGGTTACACACCAGGGAACAGATCATGGACATCGGGTTATTCTCAAACAGCATCTCCCCGGCCTCATTTAAGTTTCCTTCTTTAAACGCCTTGATCATCATCGGGATCGGGGTATGGATCGGACATCCCTGCATACACATCGGTTTCTTACAATTCAGACAACGGTTTGCTTCATTAATTACATGTACTGCCATAACATTCTCTCCCTTTCATCTTGACCAGTAATCAGACAACTGGCCTGTTTTTCATTTTTATACTCATATTCTCAACTTCAGTCTTATTCTACACCTACTGTATTCTGTATACAAGTTAAGTTAAAAAGGCATCAAGTATTTTTGAATTTCGTACAATGTGCAGAATTCCTATGCCGGGAATGCACGAAAAAATGGCCTGAAACCGTTGGTTCCAGACCATTTTTTATTTCTAGGAGAGATTATTTTAGGTTGTTAATTAACGAACAGTTTTTCGTTCCTGCTTTACTGAATCCACTGACCATCTGCACCAACATGGTAACCATCCGGAGTTGTTGTATTCACATACAGTTTACCCTGTCCATTACCTTCAACAGTCTCAAAGTAATAATATTTGCCATCGATCAGCTGCCAGCCGGTATACATTGCGCCAAACTGACCATCATGTGCACCATGGAGATAATATCTTGCTCCATCTACATCGGTGAACCAACCACCCTGGCAATATCCGTTCTCATCGAAGTGATACCAGTGATTCTGACCCTGCCATGTTACCTTAGCCCAGGAAGACTTCACAACAGTTCCATCCGGTTTTACCAGTTTCCATCCGTTCTGATCGATATTCCAGGTTCCGGACTGGCTGGAAGAAGCACCAGCATTACCTCTGGATAAAGAGGAAGAGGAAGAAGAACCATTGCTTCCAGTTCTCGGCTGATATGCCTTTGCCTGCAGAACCAGCGTAATCGCAACTTCTCTCTCTGAGACTGCTCCCAATGCATTCGCACCAGTGAACTTCACAGTCACTCTATAAGAACCATTAGTTCCAGCTTTATTTCCTAAATTTCCAGCTTTCGGTGCGGTAAACTCTGCGTTTACAATCTGTGCCTGAACAGCAGTACCGTTTGCTGCATTGTATGCGTCAATCTGTGCCTGGATCAATGCTTCTGCATAAGCTCTTACACTGTCTTCACTGACACTAGTCTCTGCGTCTACAGCCTGCCCGTTTACAGTATTCTTGACAGTTCTTGCTGCCCTGTCAGAAACAGTTTCATCTTCCACTGCTACGAAGGTCTTCATGACATCATCTTCGTCGTTGATGATATCGCCGGTCTTCTTTAAGTTTACAATGTACTCTTTTCCTGGTTCCAGAGCGGCTGCCAGTTTCTCAGCTTCCTCTTTTGTCATAGCACCGGTACGGATAATCTCACACCATCCCTCACCACGGAGAGAATCAACCGGGCCGCTTACAAGCTTAATACCCTTATTCGGGCCCTCATCGCTATATACATTTCCATCATAATCATCATGTACATGTGCTGCAATCTGTACATACCATTTATCCGGATCGTAAACATAACCATCTTTCGCGAACGCAAAGCCTTTTACAAGATCCCAGTTACTCTTTGCAAGACCGGTCGAAGCAGATTTAGATTTCATCTCACCTTCCGGTACCACACCTTTATTCAGGAATACATCGTAACCGTGCATTACAAGAATGTCTGCCTGGTCGCTGATCTCAATCTCAGTTTCACCGCCCTCATGCTTGTACGGGCCAGCATCTTCCAGGGTATTACCTTTCAGCTTTGTGCTGGTAATATCTGTCTTAATCTGAATGTCATCGTAAGTATAGAACGGGCTGCTGTTGCCGTTTGCTTCATAATTCTTCATGTATTCCTTGGTATAATCACTGTAAAGCATTGCGGAAGCACGCTTCTCGCAGAAGTTGATAATCTCTTCTCTGCCTTCTCTCATGAAATGAAGGAAACTGTAATCTGTACCATGATTATCATTGTACTCTTTCATGACTTCGGCTGTCTCAGTATACGGGTACTGATTGGTATGCTGAGCTAAATTGTAAACACCGTCAGCCTTTCTTCCGTCCTCATACGGAACATCCAGATTGCTGAATACACTCTCAAGATAGCGGAGAGAGCTTACAAACGCGGTTCTTCGGAAACCGGCTTTCTCTGCACTGTCCAGACCATTAATACCGTAACCACCCATGTAAGCAAACATGATATGATCACCTGACTTATAATCACTGTAGGTGCGGACATAGCCTTCTGAGTCCGCATTTGGATTCTCCGGATCGTATTCATAAGTCAGTTTCGCGTCTTTCATGGTATCCTGTACTTCTACATCAAATACAGCTGATCCGCATCCCTGGGAATGACCAGGAGTTAAGGTTACCATCATAGACAATCCGTCACCCAAGGAGTTCCATTCGTCATTTGGATACCAGTTCGTAATAATGGATCGTACGGATTGATCTGTATAGATTCCACCAATCTCCGGGAATCCATGAATGTCAAAACCAATGGTATCTTCATAACTCTCATAGACAATTGGACTCCTGGAGTTATCTTCATTGTCCTTGGAACGAACTACCGTCTCCCACTCATCATAAAGGGATCCATAATGATCACCATGTCCATGCGGAACCAGAAGCATGTCAAGATCTCGCGGATCATTGCCGGTAATCTCGATATTTTTCATGTACTGGTAAGCATCCCGCGGCCATCCGGTATCGAACTGAACCAGAAGATTGCCACCGTTGTCATCTGCACCACCTCTAAAGATCGGGCAGTTGTCCTCAATATCTCCGATGGTCCACATCTTGTCTTTTACGACTTCAATTGGACTTGCTGCAACCAGATACGGAGCATTAGTCGGTTTCGGACTTCCCTGTTTTGTTGTGGAAAGGTCACTGGTAATACGCACGATTTCCGGCTCTTTTCCTACAAAACCAGCTACATTCTTATCATCCAATTCTTCGTATTCATAAATTTCTGTTACTTTTGCATCTCCTATATTTTCATCATTTTCATCAAAATGCTCGTAATCATTATCAAAAATTACAACAACCTGTTTTCTCTTTGCGGACGGGGTATTGTAAATATAGCCATCTCGGTTCAGCTCAGAAACCTCTAATTCCTTACTCTGATCCACCGGAGCAAATCCATCGTCATTGTCATCTTCAGAAAAATCATCCAGCAGCTCTACTTCCGTATCGACTTCATCATCCGTATCGTCATCATCTGCATTGGATGCAGTTGCTTTAGATGCATTCGAATCGGTTGCTTTGGATGCATTTGAGTCTGTTGCTTTGGACGCATTCGAATCGGTTGCCTTAGATGCATCTGATGGTGTTGCTTTCGGAGCATCCGAATCCTCATCAGAACCGCCTTCCCGGTCTGACTCTACGGGTTCTCCATTAAAACTGATCTTGGTTGCAGAGAAATTACCTTTGTTCTGGATCTCGTATACTTTTACATCATCCGCAACGTTGTAAGTCTCGTTGAAGACATCCGTGGTACGGTTTCCATCGCCCACAACAATTCTTCTCTTACCCCCGTCTTTTTCAAGGAGCCAGCCCATGGCAACCATTCTTCCGGATGTACCGGTCAATGCACCTGTGCTGCCGGAAGCATCACCATCATAAATATCATTATAATTAGCACCTTTATTCGATACCGTGCTTCCGATTGCAGTCAAATCACCGCCATACTTCGCTGTATCGAAGTTCAGGCCGCTCTGGAGCACTCTTCGCATATCAATGACTTCACCTTCCGCATTCAGGCAAACCTCGACAAAGGTGCCTTTCGTACATCTGGCTACAATGCTTCCGGCCTGAGAAGCACCCGTCATGTCATTGGAGCTTCCATACTTGATGGCTGTTGTATACTCCACCTCTTTTGTTTTGCCTGCCGGCATCATCTTAATGCTGACGGAATGGTCTTTGTTTTCCTTCGCATTTTCTGTTGCCCATCCATATACGGTCTGTGCAACTACCATGTCGTCTACCAGCTCAGTCTCACTGCCAACTTCAACTGCTGCAACGGTTGGGATTGGCGGTACCAATGCCAGTGTGCCAAAAGCCATTGACGCGCTCAGTGCTACCGATAACGCTTTTTTCATTTTCCGCTTACTCATACTGTCCTCCTGTGAAAATTGATACTTTCAGTTTAGGCAGTTTAACGTGAAAAAGCAAATCATGAATCGTTATTCATTCATCACGAATCCTTATGACTTAGTTTTTCTAATAACGCTCTAAGAAAATCAAATGGACAATTTCATGCTATTCTTGCTACTATATAAAATGTACATAATTATTTACAAATTACGTTACTGTTTCTGTCTAAACACAAGGGGGATCACTATGGAATTTAATCAGTTGGAATACGTCACTGAAGTTGCCGACACAGGCAGTTTCTCCAAGGCTGCCGCAAATCTGTTCTATTCCCAGCCTGCTCTTACCCAGCAAATTGGAAAGTTGGAAAAAGAGCTGGGCATTCAGCTGTTTAACCGGGCGCACGGAAGCGTTTCCCTGACCGAAGCCGGTTCTGTTTTTGTGCAATATGCCCACGATATTATAAACAGCAAAAAGGAAGTCCTTTCTGCCATGAACGATTTCGCGCAAAACCGCAGCGGTTCCATCACCGTTCTCCTGCCAATGGAACGAGGAAGCAAAATGATGGCTGGTTTTTTTCCGAATTTCCACAAAAAGTTCCCCGGCATTGTTATGAATACCATCCAGACCAGCGTACACCGCCAATTAAACCGCATCGGTCACGGTGCTGCTGATCTGGGGTTTGTCCTGCTTAATGATACATCTGAGCTGGATGGAATTGACTATCATTGCCTGTCCGCCGAGCCCTTTCTCTTTGCAATATCCCGGTCGAATCCGCTTTCTTTTGGCGCAGCCGACAGCACTACTCCTACCCAGGAACTTCCCGTTTGCACTCCCAAGCTTCTTTCCAGTGTAAATTACGCAATGCAGCAGCCCTTTTCTTCCTCTTATAAGCTGGTAATGAACTTTTTAACTGACTTGCAGATTTCACCTAATGTGATGCTTTACTCCAATACGAATGTTTCAATATTAGAATTCGTAAAAGAAGATATGGCCTGCGGAATTTTACCCTCCTGGTATCGCTCTTTTAACGATGACATTGCTTATTTTCGGCTTCCAAAAGATTTATCCTGGTCCATGTATGCCATCTGGAAGAAAGGGCACTACCGGACAAACGCATCTTTTTTAACCGAAAATCTGATCACGGACTATCTGACGACGCAAAACTAGATTCTTCATAAATAACCGATCGAGTAGGAGGGAAATCTGAA
>ULSV01024778.1_pt1 | contig 60142 bp, 55 predicted proteins | sample 1956991 | NCBI WGS metagenome assembly ULSV01 (sample SAMEA4835717, study PRJEB28245) | human gut metagenome | biome: gut microbiome; material: fecal sample | place: Denmark | collected 2008 | reverse complement strand
GGCAACTCACACGGCCTTTGTCATACATTTAAATTGTTATTTGCCTGGCTCAGACGGCTATTCTGGTACTTGCTGGAGAGGGTGACATCTTCCCCAAACCAGGCAGGGGGAACAAACGCATTGGCCTCGTCGACCGAGGAAAATTCAACCTCTGCCAGCACCAGTCCATCGTATGCACCGGAGAATACATCCAGCTCGATGGTAAGGCTGGTGCCCTGGATCGGCTTTTTGTAGCGCGTTTTTGTGATGATGATTCCGTCGGCCTTGGAAAGCAGGTGCTCATAGGACTCTCTGGTGAGCGGAAGGTTGTATTCCTCCCGCGCCAGGAGCCCTTTTGATTTGTAGGTGAGATAGTATTCGTCATTCTCTTTCCGGACCCGGACAACCGGGGCTGTGCTTAAATAGCCCTGTTCCATCTGAATGGCTTCCCATGACTGGTAATCAGGCGGCAGAGCCGGGACCAGAAATTTTCGTTCAATTTCCATAATTTCTCCTTTTGTGTCGAATTTTGCGTTCTTTATCAGAAATACAAGAAAATTTGTAATTCTTTACCATGAGTATACAGGAAATCGTTGGAAAAATAAAGGGTTTGTGGTATGATGGATAGAAATGTGGGAAAACGTTATTGTTCCATTTGCCAGAAAACGGCAATGCGGGAGCAATAAAGAAAAGAAAGGGTCAGGTGAATCATTTTATGAAGAGAACGGTTGTTCTTCCGGTTCTGATGGCTGGTACTTTCACACTGGCTGCATGCAGCCGCGCAGAAGCACCGGATGACAGACCGGTACATATTACCATGTGGAATTATTATAATGGAGAGCAGAAGGAGCAGTTCGACCAGCTGGTGCAGGAGTTTAATGATACGGTAGGAGTAGATGAAAAGATCATCGTGGAGACTACCAGCAAGGGAAGTGTGACAGAGCTTCAGGATGCAGTTTATGCAAGTATGGATGGAAAAACCGGAAGTGATCCTTTGCCGGATCTTTGCTCAGCTTATGCAGATACTGCCTATGACCTTTACAAAAAAGACCTGATCGTGGATTATAAATCATTTCTGACCGATGAGGAATATGACAGCTATGTCTCCGGCTATGTGGAAGAGGGCGATTTCGGCGGAGAGGATTCCATGATGATCTTTCCTGTCGCAAAATCATCGGAGGTGCTTACCGTCAACATGACAGCATGGGAGCCGTTTGCAGAGGAGACAGGTGCATCCCTGGAGGAGCTTTCCACCTGGGAGGGCCTTGCAAAAACAGCAAAGGCGTATTATGAGTGGACCGATGCAAAAACAGAACAGCCCGGTGATGGCCAGGCATTTTTCGGCCGCGATTCCTTTGCAAACTATATGCTGATCGGAAGCCACCAGCTGGGACATGCCGTTTATGCGGGGGACCAGGGCACCATGAAGACCGATTTCGATAAAGAGACCATGCGCCGTCTCTGGGACAATTACTATGAGCCTTATATCCGCGGCTATTATCTGGAGGAGGGAAAATTCCGCAGTGATGACTTAAAAACAGGCCGCATCATAGCATATGCCGGATCTACCAGCGGAGCTGCCTACACACCGGAGCAGGTTACCTACGATGACGGAACGACCCAGGAGATCACCTGCAGCATGCTGCCGCTCCCGAATTTTGAAGGAACAGATGCCTGCGCGGTCCAGCAGGGCGCGGGAGTGGTCATGTTTGGTTCCGATGAAAAAACAGAAAAAGCAGCCGTTACCTTTTTAAAATGGCTGACGCAGGACAGTCAAAATGTCCGCTTTTCTGCGGCATCCGGCTACCTTCCGGTCAAAAAAAGTGCAAATGATATGAAAGAGATCACCGACTATTTCAAAGAAAACGGGAAGGAACTGAATCCAAAGCTGGAAGCTATGTTAGACACTGCCATTGCACAGGTGAACCAGTATGAGCTTTACACGGCAAAGCCGTTTGAACATGCAAATGATGCAAGAAAGGTGATCGACCGTACCATGCCGGAGCTGGCAAAGGCAAACCGTGAGCAGGTTCTTGCACTACTTGCAGAGGGCAGTTCACTGGAAGATGCGGTTGCACAATTTGACACCGCTGAGATCTTTGAAGAGTGGTACGAGGATACGCAGAACCAGCTTGAAAATCTGACAGATTGAGGTTAATTTCATGAAAAGTGCAAGATCCATGAAGTCCAGGCTTATCATTCCATTTTGCCTGATCCTGGTGGTCCAGACCGTGTTTATGATGGTCTTTCTATCCAATGGCATGGTGGCAAAAAGCCTTTATATGAATGAGATCAGCTCCTTAGAGAAGGATGTGCAGAACAATGAGCTTCTTCTGGAACGGGAAATGGTGCAGCACTGGTTGAGTGATATCCGCTCCTCCGATACGATCCAGAAAAGGATCCAGGCGCTTTTAAAGGAACGGGGAATGCAGCCGGAAGCGATCCAGACGGACTGGAAGCTGAATTCCCAGATCTTAAATGGAATCATGCCGGATGTTCTGAATCTGCTCCACAGAAGCTATGGAAACAGCGTGTATGTGATCTTAAATGGTCCGGTATCCAGCCAGAGCAAAAACGGCCACAAAGCAGGTGTTGCTGTCATGGATACAGATAGCAGCAGCTATGCTGCAGACAATTCGGACCTGCTGTTGCTGCGTGGTGCGGCATCAATCTCCAATAATTATAAGATCCCGCTTTCCAGAGACTGGGAGATGGACTTTGACATGACCTGCAACGCTGCAGGTGTGTATCAGTTTTATGATCCGTTTACCATTGCGAAGGGGGCAAAGCCGTTTGGGGTGGCTGCCCAGTACGGTTACTTTGGGGAGATTTCCCCTGTGATCCAGTCCGATACGGACGGCGTCAGCTATTCCATTCCTCTTGTGATTGGAGATGGTGCCGTGGTCGGTGTTCTTGGCGGCACCATGAGCAAGAGCCAGATCTATTCCCTTTTGAAAAATGAGCTGTTTCACAGTGATGCAGATACGATCCAGCTGATCGCAAAAAGGGAAACAGGCACAAGCCAGCTGATTCCGGTCGTTTCCTATGGCTCTGCGTATAACTGCTGCTTTGGAAGCATGGAAACACTTTCCTATACGGACACAAAATGGCCGGATATGAAAAAGCTCCTTGATGCAAACGGCGATGCCTGGTACCTAAATTCCATGGAGCTTCCGATCTATGGAAAGGATTCTCCTTATTTTCAGACCGAATGGCTGACCGTTGTGCTCCGAAGGCAGAGTGTAATGGAATCCATTTTCCAGAAGCTGATGAACGGTCTGCTGATGGGCTGTGCATTTACCCTGATCCCTGGTATTTTGTTTGCATTGCTGTATGGAGAATATTTTACCCAGCCGATCCGGCGCCTGATCCGGCAGCTGCGCTCTTCAGAAAGTGGAAGCCGCATCCGCTTGCAGAGAACCTGGATCAGTGAGCTGGATGAGCTTAGCCGGGCCATTGAGCATCTGAGCGCAGATGTGGCAGAATCTGCCATGCGTATTTCCCGGATCCTCGATGCGTCCGGGGTTCCGATCGGTGTATTTGAATACTTGCAGGATACCAGAAAGGTATTTTGCAGCCGCAGCCTGTTTGAACTTCTCGGCCTGCAGGAAACGGATGAGGACTATGCTTATCTGGAACCTGAGGGCTTTGCAAAGATGATGCAGGTTCTCGGGCCTGGACTGCGGGAAAGTGAGGATGTCAGTCTTTACCAGATCAGCCGGGACGGGTCAGACCGCTATCTGCGCTTAAAGATCGTGAAGGCAGAGAACGGAAATGAGACGGGAGTCTTGTTAGACGTAACGGAAGAAGTAGAAAAACAGAGAAAGCTGGAACTCGAGCGTGATTATGACCAGCTGACCCAGCTTTATAACCGCGGAGTATTCCGAAGAAACACGGAGGCTTTGCTAAACAGTGGCAAGCTGGCCTGTGCAGCGCTTGTTATGTGGGATCTTGATAACTTAAAGTATGTCAATGATACCTATGGCCATGAGATGGGAGACCGCTACATCTGCCTGTTTGCAGACCAGCTAAAGCTTCTTGCTGCGTCCGGTGCCGTGGTGGAGCGCCATTCCGGCGACGAGTTTATGGCATTTTTGTGCGGGGAAAATGAAGCACAGATCCGGGAACAGGTCCGTACGTTTTTTGCAAATGCAAGAAAGGCATCTCTGCAGGTGGAGGATGGCTACGAGCTTCCCCTGCGTGCATCTGCAGGTGTGACCTGGTATCCGCGCCAGGCAAGGGATTTCCAGACCCTGACCAGATATGCGGATTTTGCCATGTATATGGCAAAGCACAGCACCAAAGGCGTATTGCAGGAATTCGATCTTTCCAGCTACCAGAAAAATTCCTATCTGCTTTCCGGCAGAGAGGAACTAAACCAGCTGCTTGAACGCAGCGATATCCCGTTTGCCCTGCAGCCGATCCTCAGCCGTGACGGAGGCGTTTTCGGTTATGAGGCACTGATGCGCCCAAACAGTAAGAACCTGAAAAATATCCAGGAGGTGCTGACATTGGCCAAGCGCCAGGCTAAGCTGCCGCAGTTTGAACGGCTGACCTGGGTCTGTGCGCTGAGGTGGTTCCGGGAGCACGATACGGAGCTTCCGGCTGGAAGCCGTCTGTTCATTAATTCCATTGCGAATACCTCGCTGTCAACGGAATGCTTAGAGGAACTGATCCAGACCTACCCGGATCTGTTAAAGCGGGTCGTGCTCGAGGTAACAGAAGGGGAAGAGGTCAACAGCAGCGATATGGAACTGAAAACCCGCGCAGTTGCCCGCACCGGCGGTATGATCGCTTTAGACGATTTCGGGTCCGGCTATAGCAGTGAGGGAAGCCTTCTGAACCTGGATGTGAATATCGTAAAGCTGGACATGGAGCTGGTGCAAGGAATCCATGAAAACCCGGATAAGCAGGAGCTGGCGGCAAACCTGATCCATTACTGCAAGGAGCGGAATATTCTGGTTCTGGCTGAGGGCGTGGAGCGGATCGAAGAGCTGCATACCATGCTGATACTTGGCGCAGACTTGTTCCAGGGCTATTATCTGGGCCGCCCTGAGATGGAGATCCGTCCGGTAAACCCCTATGTAGTAGGAAAAATGAGGGCTTTATCGCAAAATTAGGACTGGTAATTATAAAAAGTCTATGCTATAATGGTGAATTGAAGTGTGGCGCCCTGCCGGGACGGCCATACATAGATGTAAGGAGGAACCCATATCATGAGTTTACAGGTAGAAAAATTAGAGAAAAACATGGCGAAATTAACCGTAGAAGTACCGGCAGAGCAGTTCGAGGCAGCTCTTAAAACTTCCTATAACAAGAATAAAAACAAATTCAACATTCCTGGTTTCCGTAAAGGAAAAGCTCCGCAGGCAATGATCGAGAAAATGTACGGCGCAGGCGTTTTCTATGAGGACGCTGTAGACGAGGCAATCAACGCTTCCTACCCGGACGCTGCAAAAGAGAGCGGTCTTGAGATTGTTTCCAGACCGGAGATCTCCATCGAGCAGGTAGAGAAGGGCAAAGCATTCATCTACGTTGCATCCGTAGCTACCAAGCCGGAGGTTACCCTTGGTGAATACAAAGGCATCGAAGTAGAGAAGGCAAAACCGGAAGTTACCGATGCTGACGTAGAGGCAGAGTTAAAGAAGGTTCAGGAGCAGAACTCCAGACTGGTAACCGTAGAGGACCGTGCAGTAGCAGACGGTGACCAGACCGTGATCGATTTCGAGGGCTTTGTAGATGGTAAGGCATTCGAGGGCGGCAAAGCAGAGGACTACACCCTGGTGATCGGTTCCCATTCCTTCATCGATACCTTTGAGGATCAGCTGATCGGCAAGAACATCGGCGAGGATGTAGAAGTAAACGTAACCTTCCCGGCTGAGTACCATGCAGCTGAGCTGGCTGGCAAGCCAGCAACCTTCAAGGTTAAGATCAAAGAGATCAAGATGAAAGAGCTTCCGGAGCTGAACGACGAGTTCGCAAGCGAGGTTTCTGAGTTCGAGACTCTGGACGCATACAAAGAGGATGTTAAGAACAAACTGGCTGAGACCAAGCAGGCACAGGCTACCGCTGAGAACGAAAACAACGTAGTACAGAAGGTTGTTGACAACGCTCAGATGGATATCCCGGCACCGATGGTTGATGAGCAGGTTCGCAACATGATCGAGGACTATGCACGCAGACTGCAGAGCCAGGGCATCAGCTTTGACCAGTACCTGCAGTTCACCGGCAGCACCATCGAGCAGCTCCAGGAGCAGATGCGTCCGCAGGCTGAGTTAAGACTGCGCACCCGTCTGGTACTCGAGGCTGTTGTAGCAGCTGAGAAGATTGAGCCGTCTGACGAGTTAGTAGAGGCTGAGATCAAGAAGATGTCTGAGAACTACAAGATGGACGTTGAGCAGATCAAGAGCATCATGGGTGAGGCTGGAATGGCTCAGATGAAGGCTGACATGGCTGTTCAGGAGGCAGTAGATTTCCTGGTAGCTGAGGCTAAGTTAGTATAATATCTTCCAGAAAAGGAAATAGTATGATTATGACTAGGTGCAGATTTCGGGCCAGACCTGGAGTCTGCACCTATCATTGCAAAAGACAGAAATCAGCAGATGCGCTGTGGGCGCATTTCTGGTGTGCAATGAAAATGCAATACAAGACAGGAGGATTTGACGATGGCATTGGTACCTTACGTAATTGAACAGACCAGCAGAGGAGAACGCTCCTACGATATTTATTCCCGATTATTAAAAGAGAGAATTATTTTCCTTGGGGAAGAGGTGACCGACGTTTCAGCAAGCCTGATCGTGGCACAGCTTCTGTTCCTGGAATCCGAAGATCCAGGTAAGGATATTAACTTATATATTAACAGCCCGGGCGGTTCCGTGACTGCTGGCATGGCTATCTACGATACCATGAACTACATCAAGTGTGATGTATCTACCGTATGTATCGGTATGGCAGCAAGCATGGGAGCATTTCTTCTGGCAGGCGGTGCAAAAGGAAAACGTTTTGCACTTCCGAACGCAGAGGTTATGATCCACCAGCCATCCGGTGGTGCACAGGGTCAGGCAACGGAGATCCAGATCGTTGCAGAGAAGATCCTGCAGACCAAAAAGAAATTAAATGAGATTCTTGCAGCAAATACCGGCCAGCCGTACGAGGTCATCTGCCGCGACACAGAGCGCGACAACTATATGACTGCGGAAGAAGCATTAAAATACGGCCTGATCGACCAGGTGATCGCAAAACACTAAGCGGACGCCAGGCGTGCAGGAATTGTTACAACCAGGAAAGGACAAGGTGTTATTTTATGCCGACAAGAACAGATGACAGGGTCAGATGCTCTTTCTGCGGAAAGACCCAGGATCAGGTAAGAAAACTGATTGCCGGTTCCAACAATGTATTTATCTGTGACGAATGTATCGAGCTTTGCGGGGAAATCCTCGCAGAGGAATTAGAAGAAAATGAAGAGGAAGTAGAAACTGTTTCGCCTTTAGCGGGAATTAATCTGTTGAAGCCGAAGGAGATCAAGTCATTCTTAGATGAGTATGTCATTGGACAGGATGCAGCAAAGAAGGTGCTGTCTGTCGCAGTGTACAATCATTATAAGCGGATCACCTCCGGGGCAGGCAGCGATGTCGATGTACAAAAGAGCAATATCCTGATGCTGGGTCCGACCGGTTCCGGTAAGACCTATCTTGCACAGACCCTTGCCAAGATCTTGAACGTTCCGTTTGCCATTGCCGATGCAACTGCCCTGACAGAAGCAGGCTATGTCGGTGAAGACGTAGAGAACATCCTCTTAAAACTGATCCAGGCAGCAGATTACGATATCAGCAGAGCGGAATACGGTATCATCTACGTAGACGAGATCGATAAGATCACCAAGAAGTCTGAAAATGTTTCCATTACCCGAGATGTATCAGGTGAGGGTGTCCAGCAGGCACTCTTAAAGATCTTAGAGGGTACGGTTGCAAGTGTGCCGCCGCAGGGTGGAAGAAAGCATCCGCACCAGGAACTGATCCAGATCGACACCACCAATATTCTGTTTATCTGCGGCGGTGCTTTCGATGGTCTGGAAAGAATCATCGAGAGCAGACTCAGCGCCGGATCTATTGGCTTCAACGCAGAGGTCGTAGATAAGAACAAGACAGACATCGACGAGCTTTTGCGTCAGGTTGAGCCGCATGATCTGGTAAAATTTGGTTTGATCCCGGAGTTTATCGGACGTGTTCCGGTAACCGTTTCCCTGGATCTTCTGGACGAGCATTCCCTGGCACGGATCCTGACAGAGCCGAAGAATGCACTGACCAAGCAGTACCAGAAGCTGTTTGAGCTAGATGGCGTAAAGTTGGAGTTTACCCCGGAGGCAGTTGCTGAGGTTGCAAAGCTTGCAGTGGCAAGAAAAACCGGAGCAAGAGGCCTGCGTTCTATTCTGGAATCTGTCATGATGGATATCATGTATGAAATTCCGTCCGACAACAATATCGGCATCTGCACCATTACCAAGGATGTCGTAGATAAAACCGGAGAGCCGGAGCTGGTATACCGCGATACGGCTGTGCCACGCAAGACCCTCTCCCAGAGACTGAAGAAAGAAAAATCCGACGAAATTGCTTAAATGACATAAGCCGGATCGTGTAAATGAAAATGGGAGCTTATGGCTCCCATTTTCTGAGTTTAAATCTATTTAGGAGGAACCTGATGGAAGATACAAAAATACTAACTATGCCGGTCATCGCGCTTCGCGGCCTTACCATGCTTCCGGAAATGACCATCAGCTTCGATATCAGCCGCAAAAAATCGATCGCAGCAGTAGAAAAGGCCATGGTCAGTGACCAGAGAGTCTGCCTTGTCGCACAGAAGGATCCAGATATCCAGAATCCGGCATTTGAGCAGCTTTATCATATTGGTACTGTTTCTTACATAAAGCAGCTGGTAAAAATGCCGGGCGGGATCGTCCGTGTCATGGCAGAGGGCCAGGAGCGGGCGGAGCTTCTTGACCTGGACAGCGAGGAGCCTGCGCTGATCGGTGAGGTGCTTCTCACAGAGGAGCAGGAGGCCGATGTAGATGGTGCGGCAGCTGAGGCCATGTCCCGCATCTTAAAGGAAAAGCTGGAGGCGTATGGGCGCCAGCATCCGAAATTTGCAAAAGAGATCCTGCCAAACATGATGCTGTGCGATGATCTGGAAAGCCTTATGCTCCAGATGGCAAGTGAACTTCCGTGGGATTACCGTATCCGCCAGAGTTATCTGGAGGAGCCGACGCTGGCCGGACAGTACGAGGTACTGCTTTCCAACCTGATCCATGAGATCGAGGTATCCCAGATCCACCGGGAGCTTCAGGAAAAGGTAAAAGAAAACATCGATAAAAACCAGAAGGATTATATCCTTCGGGAGCAGATGAAGGTGATCCGCGAAGAACTCGGCGAAGACCTGATGTCCGATGCCGATGAATACGAAAAGCAGCTTGCTTCCTTAAAGGCAGATAAGGAAGTAAAGGAAAAGATCCAGAAAGAGATCGACCGTTTAAAAGGCATGCCGGGCGGCGGACAGGAAAGCAATGTGATCCGCACCTACATTGAGACGGTTCTGGAACTTCCATGGAATAAAACATCCAAAGATAATAATGACTTAAAACACGCGAAGGAGATCCTGGAGGAAGATCATTATGGTCTGGAACAGGTAAAGGAGCGCGTATTAGAGTATCTGGCAGTCCGTGTCCTGACAAAGAAAGGTAATAGCCCGATCATCTGTCTGGTGGGACCTCCGGGAACTGGTAAAACTTCCATTGCCCGTTCGGTAGCACGCGCTTTAAATAAAAAGTATGTGCGTATCAGTCTGGGCGGTGTCCACGACGAGGCTGAGATCCGCGGACACCGGAAGACCTATGTTGGTGCCATGCCGGGCCGTCTGGTCGATGGACTGCGCCAGGCAGGTGTGTCTAACCCGCTCATGCTCTTAGACGAGATCGATAAGATCAGCAGTGATTATAAGGGCGATACCTCCTCTGCACTGCTTGAGGTGCTGGATGGAGAACAGAATGTGAAGTTCCGCGATCACTATGTAGAGCTCCCAATCGATCTGTCGAATGTTTTATTTATCGCGACGGCCAATACGACACAGACCATTCCGGGACCGCTTTTAGACCGTATGGAGGTCATTGAGGTCAACAGTTATACGGAAAACGAAAAATTCCATATCGCACGCAACTATCTGGTGGAGAAGCAGCGCAAACGCTGTGGCTTAAAAAAGGATCAGATCGTCATTTCTGATTCTGCCTTAAAAAAGATCATCCATAATTACACCCGCGAGGCCGGTGTCCGTAATCTGGAGCGCCGGATCGGGGAAATCTGCCGGAAATCTGCCCGTGAGTATCTGGAACACAAAAAGGAACACATCCGTGTTACCGAGTCCAATCTGGAAAAGTACCTTGGCAAGGAGAAGATTACCTTTGAGGATGCGAATGAAGAAGACCAGGTTGGTATTGTGCGTGGTCTTGCGTGGACCAGTGTCGGTGGTGACACGCTGCAGATCGAGGTTAATGTGATGCCGGGCAAAGGCGAGTTAAAGCTGACCGGACAGATGGGCGATGTCATGAAGGAATCTGCCATGACAGCCTTAACCTATGTACGCTCCATCTGCCCGCAGTATGATGTGCCGGATGATTATTTTGCAAAGCATGACATCCATATCCATATTCCTGAAGGGGCCGTGCCGAAGGATGGTCCTTCTGCCGGAATTACTATGGCAACTGCCATGTTCTCCGCAGTGGTAAACCGCAAGGTACTGGCAAAGGTGGCTATGACCGGTGAGATCACCCTGCGCGGCCGTGTGCTTCCGATCGGCGGCCTGAAGGAGAAGATCCTGGCGGCTAAGATGGCCCATATGGAGACGGTTCTGGTGCCGGAGAAAAACCGTGCGGATATTGCGGAATTATCGAAGGAGATCACAAAGGGTCTGAATATCCTTTATATGAAGAGCATGGACGATGTGCTGGCTGCAGCACTTGCATAATAAAAAGTGAGGATGAAACATGATTATTAGAAAAGCGGAACTGGAGACAGTCTGTGGTATTACCAGTACATTGCCGGAAAACCTTCTTCCGGAATTTGCTTTTGCAGGGAAATCCAATGTAGGAAAATCTTCCCTAATCAATGGTCTGTTAAACCGCCGTGCGCTGGCGAGGACTTCCTCACAGCCTGGCAAGACGCAGACGATCAATTTCTATAATGTCAATGACAGCTTGTACTTTGTTGATCTGCCGGGCTATGGCTACGCAAAGGTATCTGTTGAGGTAAAAGCAAAATGGGGCAAGATGATCGAACGGTATTTAAAGAAATCGAAGATGCTCAAATGCATTTTCCTTTTAATCGATATCCGGCATGATCCATCTGCGAATGACAAGATGATGTACGACTGGATCGTTTCCAATGGCTATAAGCCAGTTATCATCGCAACAAAGCTTGATAAATTAAAGCGCAGCCAGATCCAGAAGCATGTGAAGATGGTGCGCGAGGGACTTGGTCTCGCCAAAGAAGATATCCTGATCCCGTTCTCTGCGGAAACGAAACAGGGACGGGATGAAATCTGGGCACTGATCGATTCTTTACAAAATCCTGTTTCCGAAAGCGAAGCTATTTCCGGAAACACATTGCCGGATCCGGAAAATAGACCGGAAAAGGAATAAGATGATACGATAAAATTTTACAAAAATTTCACTTGTATGTTTTTCAAATATGTGATACCTTTTAGCTAATCCGCAGAGGAAAAATATGGTTGTCATTCACACAAGGGTGGATGGCAGCAATAAGGAGGATCTGTTATATGTCTCAGGAATACATTACATTTACTATTGGCAGCAAAAAGAACATTGCACTGATCGCTCATGACAATGAAAAACCAAAGCTGATCGCATGGTGCAAAGAGCATAAGGACGAGCTGGAAAAGCATAATCTGTATGGAACCGGCACGACCGCCCGCATGATCACGGATCAGACAGGGCTTACGGTAAAAGGCTACAACAGCGGCCCTCTGGGCGGTGACCAGCAGATCGGCGCGAAGATCGTGGAAGGCGTCATCGATTTCGTGGTATTCTTTTCCGATCCATTAACAGCCCAGCCTCACGATCCGGATGTAAAAGCCCTGATGCGTATCGCGCAGGTTTATGATATTCCCATGGCTGTCAACAAAGCTACAGCGGATTTCATGATCACATCCTGTTTTATGAACACGGATTATCAGCATGAGGTGATCAATTTTAAACGCAATATTGAAGAACGTGCGGAAACATTATAATATGAAAAAGAAAAGAGACCGGTGGGAAAGCCGGTCTCCTGTTTTTAGAGGGAGGACGAAACGTCCATGAAGGTAGTGGATATGCACTGTGATACGATCTCTGAGCTTTTTAAAGCCAGGGAGCGTGGAGAAGCAGGATCTATTTTCGATAACCAGCTTCACATCGACCTAAATAAAATGAAAAAAGGAGACTATTTCCTGCAGAATTTTGCCATGTTTGTGCATCTTGGAAGAGAACAGGATCCGTTTCACTATGCAATGAAGCTGGTAGATTTTTTTTACACGGAGCTTGGGCGTTATGAAGACCAGATCGGCATTGTGAAAAGCTGGAATGACATTGAAGAAAACCGGAGGCAGGGCAGAATGTCTGCCATGCTGACGCTGGAAGAGGGCGGGATCTGTAAAGGTGACCTGGCGTGTCTGCGCGATTTTTACCGTCTGGGTGCCAGAATGATGACGATTACCTGGAATTTCCCAAATGAGCTGGGATTTCCGAATGGAAAGGATGAGAGCGCATCCCCGGCCAGACCAGTGCCGGACACGGTACACGGTTTAACGGAAACCGGAATTGCATTCGTTCAGGAAATGGAACGGATCGGAATGATCATCGATATTTCCCATTTAAATGATGCCGGAATCTGGGATGTATTCCGTTACACAAAAAAGCCATTTGTTGCAAGTCATTCCAATGCACGGGTACTGGCACATCATCCGAGAAATTTAACCGATGAAATGATCCGGGCACTGGCAGAGCGCGGTGGCGTGGCAGGAATCAACTATTACGCATCATTTCTAAAAGACAGACAAGACGAATCAGCGGACACACCATTGGTCTCTTCCCGGGATGCAGTACAAAAAATGCCGCTGCACAGTCTGTGCAGCGACATGGTGGCGCATATGAAACATATGAAACAGGTTGGCGGTATCGGATGTATTGGGCTTGGTTCTGATTTCGATGGAATCGATACCCCGACAGAAATGAAGGACTGCTCCGGAATGCAGCTTCTGGCAGACACCATGAGCCGGAGTGGTTTTACAACCGGAGAGATCGAAGCAGTCTTTCATGGAAATGTACTGCGGCTCTACAAAGAATTATTGTAGAAGGTATTGAAAGAATGCATGTCATGCCCCAGGCTGCGGGTTTCGCTGTTCCAGCCGGTATAAAAGAATGGTAACGGCAAGCAGATCGGCGCATCCGCCTGGGCTGACATTCATCTGGATGAATTTCTTATTTAATTTCTTTAAGGCATCCATTCCCTGGCTGGTGGAGGCACCGCCCAGCTTTAAGAACTGTGCAGCGGCAGTCTTGACATAGCCCTGGACCACGGGGTTGGTCCGGCTTAATACGTTGGTATCGTCGACGTTAGCCATCAGGGTAAGGAGCGTATTCAGATAAGCTTCATTTTCTGTCTGTCCGGAAGAAAAGGAAGCACGGAGCTTTGGAAGGGAAATGGTGCGGACAGAAGGAAAGCCTTTCTGTGCTTCCCCACGGATCCCCTTTGTGCTATAACGCAGGTACAAAAGCTCACCGTTGGTTTTCGGGTTTTTCCGGTCTATTTTCTGGAAATCCTTTCGCATAGCATCGTAGCAGATGTATCCGGCAAGCATAAGGATCTTTTCAGCATCAAAGCGGTTGTGCCGGTTATAGAAGAGCCCGGCTGCTGCCGCGATCGTTCCCATGGAAAAAATCATACCCTTGTGGGTGTTAACGCCGTCTGTTGCCTGAAACATAGCCTTTTCTGCCTCTACGCCTACTGGGCGGATCTGCTCAAACAGGGCATTAAAATCCTTGGAGCTCCACCCATGGCCAAGCTCAAACATCCGGGTCAGATATGGGACAATTGCCTTTGTGCTGGCAGCAAAGGTGTCATAGTTCATATCGGTGTGTGCACCGCTGTCGTGGCGGTCTACCAGACCAGGCTTCGGGGTAGCGCCTACCTCCGCCATGAGCGAATAGGCGCATTCCTCAGAAAAAATAGAAGCAATCATAAATACCAGTACCTCCGCAATACAGGATAGTTTGAAATCTTTAAAGTTTGTTCAGAATCTGCGAAATTTCCGCTGTCAGCTCTGCTACGCTATGGCTGCGGCTGCGGCTGCATACATGGGCAGGCTGTCCGCACAGTAGGCACGTTCTGGGAGAAAAGCCAAGGTCCTCCCTGGAAACCTTGCATGCATCGGGACGGAGTACATCAATATCGAACAGGCGTCCAATGCGGTCCTGATCTTCTAAGGAAACCATGAGCTCCTTTACAAAATCGGGATTTGCATCGACATTGTAGAATGCCTCATAGCCGGTTTTCTCTTTTATGGTTTCCATATGCTGGATCAAAACAAGACGCTCCTTTAACAGTGCCTCAATCCGGCTGCACCCCAGGGCAAAGGCTTCTGGAACACCTGGAAGCACTTTGATGGGGCCAGGTATGTTTAAGGTAAAGCTGATCAGGCTCTTTTTATATTGCTGTAACAGCTGGGCTTGCAGATAGCAGCGGCGTTCCCTGGCCGCCAGCATTTCCTGCAGGTTTACTTCTTCCATAAAAATCCCCTTATTATGTTTTATTTTTATATGCCAATAAAGCTCCGTATTTCACCCGTATGGCAATGAATTCACGATCATTTGGCAGAAATCGGATAAAAGCCATCGTTTTGAAACAGAAGCTGTATTGGATCTCAGAACACTACTTAGTTGTTACGTTTCTCATTATAGGTGAAACATAGCAAAAAGGCAAATACTTAATAAGTTATGGCCTATATAAAGAAGCCCTTATCAGTTTTTAACATTAGGTTTACGTGTATTTAAACTGTTGAAATCTGAAGAAAAACATTTAATATTATCAGAAAAAATGAATTTGGGTCGGCAGAGTGTAAAAAAGTTTGGCACAAGAGTGGTTTTGTGATATACTGAACATAGTGGATATAAAAACAAGTTACTGTTTACGCGTTGCGCAGACAGCAGAAAAAAATAATCCTTAGAGGGAGGATTTCTTATGGATAAAAGTAAATTGGTGATCACGATCGAGCGCCAGTATGGAAGCGGCGGCCGTATTGTTGGAAAAAAGCTTGCTGAGGAATTGAACATTCCGTTTTATGATGACGAAATTTTAAGTATGACAGCCGAAAAAAGTGCAGTAGGAGAGCGCTATTTCCGTCTTGCAGATGAAAAAGCAGGAAATAACCTTCTCAGGAAGATCGTTGGAAACCTGCATCTGCCTACCGGTATTTTTGAAGAACCAAAGAAAGAGGGGGATGTCACCTCACCGGACAATCTGTTCCGTTTCCAGTCGGAGGTTATCCGTGAGCTGGCGGCTGCGCAGTCCTGTGTGATTGTTGGCCGTTGCGCGGATTATATTCTGGAGACCGCTGGAAAAGAAGATCTGGTAAAGATTTTTGTATACGCAGACACAGAAACCTGTGTCCGGAGAACTCAGGAAACCGATGGTATTACAGACAGCAAAGAAGCGCTTAATAAATTAAACAAGATCACCAAACAGCGCAGGGCTTACCACAAGTATTTTACCGGAAAAGAGTGGGAGGATCTGACGAACTACGATCTTCCGATCAATGCAAGTAAGCTGGAGCTTGAACAGGTGGTAGCACTGATCAAAGATTATATCCGCATGATCGGCTACGATATTTAACAGCATATAATAGAATGAATATGGCCCGTGTGAGCTATTACTGTTAGCTTACACGGGCCTGTTCTTCCCTATTTTTTTAAATGAAAGCTATTATTTTTTGGTGATCTTTACAATCTGGATCTCTTTGTCATTGATGGAGCCATCGTACTGGATCTGAAGGGTATCGCCCTCAGCGTACTGGCTGAAATCGGTATCGCCAGAAACGAATGTGAAAAAGTCACCGGTCTGTGCTTCCAGAACGATATGATCACCATCTTCACCGATCTGCGCAACTTTACCTACAAAGGCATTGATCTTAGCCTCATCAGAATCCTTCTGGTCTTCGGAAACGATCTTGATCGCCAGAGGCTCATCGTCCAGATCGCCGAGATAGGTTACTTCTACGGTTTCGTCAGCCTTGATGCCGTCCTTTGCAACAACATATGCGTTGCCGGTCAGAACCTTATATTCCTCACCGTCTACCTCCAGGGTCATGCTGTCAGAAGCAACGTCTTTGATGGTACCTTCTGCAACTGGATCTGTGGTCTGCTCTAACATGGATGAGGTAACCTCGAGTGCGATAGCCGGAACCGGATCGTCTGTGCTGCCGGCCGGGAAGGTGATGTCTACCCAGTCACCCTCGGAAAGCGGGAATTCATTGGTAACCTCTGCGCCGGAAATATCGTATTTCTTCTCTTCGTCGTTGTAATCGTCTTTTACGGTAAGGACATCGCCGTCGATCGCTGTGATGATACCGCTGGTATAATCCTCGTCGGTCTCAGCCTCGGTTGTGGTTTCTGCTGCTGTGGTTTCTGCCGGTGCTGCTGTGGTTTCCGTTGCTTTTTTGCTGGAGCAAGCTGCTGCACTGATAGAAACTGCTGCGATTGCAGTAATTAATAATGCCTTTTTCATAATATATCACTCCTCTGATCTTTCTTTGTGGTTCTATGCTGTTATCTGTGCGTTTGCGCAAACAGTAACAATCATCTCTCGTGAACCAACAAACAAGAGTTTACTACAAAGCCAGGGAAAAAGCCATTGATTTTTTATTAAGTTTTCCGTAAAATGGTGAACATTTGGTGAACTTTGGCCGATGCCTTGCATTCCAAACTTTGTTCTCGGCATGTTGGTCATGGTATTCCAGATCTCGCTTCCAGGTTTTTTCAGCCTGACGATCAAAAATATAGCAGGTGCGAATACCTTTCTGGCTATGGCACTGGTAGGAACGATCCTGGCAGAGGTACGACTGCGGTCCTTGCGGCAAAGTACCAAAAGGATGAGATCTTTGCAACAAAATGCGTAGTGTTATCGACGCTGCTTTCTATGGTAACAGTTCCGCTCTGATGCCTGGTTCTGGCATAAACAACCCTGCCGGGCTGTCGCCGGACGAGGTTTTCAGCAACAATATGATAAAAAAATACGCCTTGTCACAGAAATGTGCTAAGGCGTATCTTTTTTTATGGTATTTTATGCCATCATACGGAAAAGTCCGATGACCTTGCCGAGGATTTCCACATGGTCAACGATGATCGGCTCCATGGTGTCATTCTCCGGCTGCAGGCGGTAATGCCCGTCTTCCTTGTAAAAACGTTTGACAGTAGCGGAATCGTCGACGAGTGCAACAACGATTTCCCCGTTTTCTGCAGTATTGGTCTGCTCAACGATGACCTGGTCCCCATTAAAAATACCTGCATTGACCATACTCTCGCCCTTGACCTTCAGCATGAAAGTATCCTTGTTTGGGAGCATTTCGGCCGGGATCGGGAAATAATCTTCAATATGTTCCTGTGCCAGGATCGGCTCACCGGCAGCAACTGTGCCGATCATAGGAACCTGCACCACCTCGCGGCGGTTTAATGCAAACTCGTCATCCAGGATCTCGATCGCGCGCGGCTTGGTCGGGTCCTTGCGGATATATCCGTTTGCCTCCAGGGATTCCAGGTGGGAATGGACGGAAGAGGTGGACTTTAAGTTGACTGCTTCACAAATTTCACGTACTGCAGGCGGATAGCCTTTTTTTAAGATGCATTCTTTGATATATGTTAAGATTTCCTGTTGTTTTGCGGTAATTTTACCCTGTGCCATAATGTTCCCTCCTTGCGGGTGTATTCTGAAAAATTCTTTCTAAGGATATAGTAGCACAGCTTAGCCAAAAAAGCAAACTTTTGTTCGGGAATTTTTGCGAAAACGTATTGACAAACGCATGTTCGGATTCTATAATAGCAACATAGCAAACGTACGTTCACAATTATTCCGGACAGGGGGAATCACTTATGAGAAGCAAAAGAACAATGAAGCGCAGTTTACGGAATCTTACGGTTATTTTACTTATGATCCTGGCATTTTGTTCCGGTTTTCTGGGACATACACTGTTAAATGCGCGGGCAGAAGAAAAGGCAATACCTGAGCTGAAGCGTTATTACACAAGTGTACAGATCCGCCAGGGAGACAGCCTCTGGGACCTTGCAGGCCAATACTGTCAGGGAAGTCCTTATACCAAGGCAGAATATGTAGAAGAATTAAAGCGCATGAATGGTCTGAAATCCGAACAGATCCATTCCGGTGAATACCTGACGGTCGTGTATTTTTCTGAATAGCTTGCATATGAATCCTGCTTTGGTTATAATAAAATCTGTTTTTTATCCAATATAACCAAGTGAGGAAATTCCCTATGTTACACGATCATATCGTTCCTATAACAGATCTTTCCAGTCCGGAGCTTGAGGTATACTCCAGCTTATCAGAAAACCAGCTATTCCATTATTATGAACCAGAGGCTGGTCTTTTTATTGCAGAAAGCCCGATCGTAATCGGCCGTGCTCTGGATGCCGGATACCAGCCAGTCTCCATCCTTGCCGAAGAGCGGGAATTAAAGGGAGCAGCTGCAGAAATACTGGCCAGATGTGGAGAGGTCCCAGTCTATGTAGCTCCCATGGAGCTTTTAAAACAGATCACAGGTTTCTCTTTGACACGCGGTCTGCTTTGTGCCATGCGCCGCAAACAACTGCCATCTATTGAGCAGATCTGTGCGAAGGCCAGACGGATCGTTGTTCTCGAAAATGTAGTAAACCCGACCAATGTGGGAGCTATATTCCGTTCGGCGGCAGCGCTGAATATGGATGCAGTTTTGCTTACTTCTGGCTGCAGCGATCCTTTGTACAGAAGATCCGTGAGGGTCAGCATGGGAACGGTGTTCCAGATCCCGTGGACGGTACTTAAGCACGACAGTGCCTGGCCGCACCCGGCTATGGAGCTTTTGCGGGATCTGGGCTTTAAAACAGCTGCCATGGCTCTTACAGACCGCTCAGTCCGCATTGATGATCCTTGTGTCCAGGCAGAGGAGAAGCTTGCAATCGTTCTTGGAACCGAGGGCGATGGCCTCGCAAAAGAAACCATTGCCGACTGCGATCACACCATCCGGATTCCAATGTCCCATGGCGTAGATTCCCTGAATGTAGCTGCTGCCAGTGCAGTGGCATTCTGGCAGCTTGGAAACCATCATACAGAAGGCGGGGAAGCTTAGCATGAATATCAAAAGACAGTTTATCCGCTATGTTTCCCAGAATATGTTAGGCATGCTCGGTATGTCCCTTTACATTCTGGCCGACACATTCTTTATTGCTAAGGCTGTCGGTGCGAATGGTATCACGGCATTGAATCTGGTATTACCCCTTTACAATCTGATCTTTGCGGTAGGCGCAATGATCGGAGTCGGCTCTGCAATCCGTTTTACGGTTGAGCGTAATAAAGGAATGAAAGAAGCGGAAGGCTATTTCTTTCATGCACTGTCATGGGCAGCAGTGATCAGTGTCCTGTTTGTTTTGGCAGGAGCCTTTTTCCCGGGACAGATCATCCACCTTCTTGGAGGCAATGCACAGATTGTATCGACCGGAATCATGTATACCCGCATATTTCTGATGTTTGCCCCGTTTTTTATGTGGAATCATATTATCAGTGCATTTGTTCGCAATGATGGAGATCCATCCATCGCAATGTATGCAACACTTGCAAGCAATCTGTTTAATATCGTATTTGACTATGTGCTGATGTTTCCTTTGGGAATGTCTATGCCGGGAGCGGCACTTGCAACCGCATTATCACCGGTTATCAGTATTCTTATCTGCTTCAGACATTTCCGTAGCAGCAGAAATACGATCTGCTTCAAGCCGGTACGTTTGTCTGTCCGGAAGCTGCTTTTTTCCTGTCAGGTTGGTATCTCTGCCTTTGTAGGGGAAATATCCTCCGGTGTCATCACAATGGCATTTAATACCATCATTCTCCGGCTTTCGGGTAATATCGGGGTTGCAGCGTATGGAGTCGTTGCAAATTTCTCGCTTGTGGCAGTTGCATTATTCAATGGAATCGCGCAGGGCTCCCAGCCGCTGCTCAGCCGTTTCTATGGACTTGGCGATAAAGAAAGCCTGAGAACCGTGATCCGTCTTGCAATTAAAACAGCTTTATGTGTCGCCTGCTTGCTTATTGTGACCGTACAGCTCTGGTCAGAACCGATGGCTGGAATTTTTAACCAGGAACAAAGTGCAGAGCTGGCAGCTCTTGCAAGACAGGGATTAAAGATTTATTTTACCGGTTTTTTGTTTGCCGGAGTTAATATTGTCGGAACCAATATCCTAAGTGCCGTAGAGTCAGCACGCTGGGCGTTTGCAGCTTCTGTATCCCGTGGGTTTGTTGCAATCCTTGCGTTTGCTTTCCTCCTTTCTGCTGTATTTGGCATGAATGGGGTATGGATGGCATTTCCATGTGCAGAATTAACAACCATGTTTTTGACGCTGAACGGTATCCGGAAGCTATAAACTATAACTGTACTATACGGGATTTTCAGTTCAGAAAATACCTACCTGTGAACAGTAACACAATGGTGACACAACGGTAACATAACGACAATACAGTTGACAGGGTCAAGTCTCTGTGTTATGCTTACTTACGTTAAAAGAGAAAAAGCGCGGGAGTCTGTGAGACAGGCTGAGAGGAAGATCGATCTTCGACCGTACCTGATTTGGGTAATGCCAACGGAGGGAAGCAAGGAATAGAAGTGTGCGTCTTCGGGCAATTTCCTGAAGGCGCATTTTTTTGTTTCATAGGAAAGTGCGTCCTATGAAATATAATGATTATAGAAACTAGTATCCGGATGCACTGCAAAAGCTCCAGATGCAGGGGAGACGTCTCTGTCAGCTGGAAATCCTGAAAGTGTGTTTGTGCAACGCATGAACAGGAACAGAATCATATTTTGCAGGAAAAGTAGACTGGAGGGGGAGCGCCCTGCAGTCTGGCAGAAGGAGTTTATATAGCGATGGGAATCCGTGTTTTCGGAGTGAGAGGAAGTAAGTAAACTTCGACCGAACAAGAATTAGTATACTGTCTTATTCACATTTCGCATAATGATGCAGAACGTGAGTCATACCGTACACTACCTGCCGCTATCTGACCTGTTTCTTTGGAATCTGGCTCTGGCGGCAGGATTCTGGAAAAAACAGGAGGACAAACAAATGGAAAAACAAAGAATGAAAACGTTTCGCATGGTATTTTTAGCTATGATGGTAGCAATCGGAGTCGTAATTTCACCGATCTTACGGATTGAGGGAATGTGCCCGACTGCGCATCTGATCAATATTACCTGTTCTGTATTTATGGGACCGTGGTATTCCCTTCTCTGCGCCTGTATGATCGGTGTGATCCGTATGATGTTTATGGGCATTCCGCCGTTAGCACTGACGGGTGCGGTATTTGGAGCGTTTTTATCTGGTGTATTTTACCGTGCATCGAAGGGAAAAATCATCTGTGCAGTATTTGGTGAAATTTTTGGTACCGGAATCATTGGATCCCTGGTATCTTATCCGGTCATGGCGTTTATTATGGGACGCGATGGTCTGAACGCCTTCTATTATACCCCGATGTTTATTTCCGCAACGATCATGGGAGGCATCGCAGCTTATGTATTCCTGAAGGCATTGAGCCAGACCGGAATGCTGGCAAAATTTCAAGAGAGTCTGGGAGCAAAGGTTTATGACAGAAACGGAAGAAAGAAAACTGAAACAGTCCATGCAGCTGCAGGGCATGCTGGAGATTCGAAGGTATATTAAAGAAACGGCACCTCTGATCCATTGCATTACCAATCCGATTTCTATCCATGACTGTGCCAATATCATACTGGCGGCAGGGGGAAGACCGATCATGGCAGAGCATCCGGCAGAAGTAAGAGAGATCACGGCGGTTTCTTCTGCGCTGATGCTGAATCTTGGAAATATCACGGATGCACGGATGGAATCCATGAAAGCTTCGCTTACAGAAGCAAACCAGCGCCATATTCCAGTACTGTTAGATCTAGTCGGGGTTACCTGCAGCAGCCTTCGCCGTGATTACGCGAAGCAATTGCTGGAAAACGGAGTATTTTCTGTGATCAAGGGGAATATTTCTGAGATTCTGGCTGTTGCAGAGCTTCCTTTTCACGGGACCGGAATAGATGCAGGAGTCCAGGATGCACTTTCCGATGCAAACGAGGACTGGTATTGCCGTACAGCGAGGACACTTGCGTTTCACCTTGGCTGTACAGTTATGGCAACCGGAAAGCAGGACCTGATCGCAGATAGCCAGGATGTATTTCTTGTTTCAAATGGAAATGCCAGCTTATCTGGGATCACGGGTACCGGCTGTATGGTAGGCGCACTTACAGCGGCTTATCTTCCAGGAAATAGCAGAAAATCCGTGGTCCGGGAAAATCGTGAGAGCAAAGACATCAAAATGGCTGGCTCTCAGGACAATGGTTCTTCCAGAAATACAGGAAATCCTGCCGGGACTGGAACAACAGCAGCACTTCTTGCAGCAGCTACCATGGGAATTGCTGGGGAACATGCTTCCGGGATTTCCCGCGGGCCAGGAAGCTTTCAGGTAAACCTGCTCGATGAAATTTATGCTCTGGGGGAAGATCAGCTTCTGTCAGAAGCAAGAATACGACAGCATGCGTTTTGATTTTCACAGGAAACTGTAGAATGCAGTTCTTGGAAAAATCATTAAAAAGAAAACAGAGAAAACAGAAAAGAGGCAAACCTTATGACAAAAAATCTGGATCTGAGTCTGTATCTTGTGACAGACAGTACCTATCATACAGAGGAATCTCTCTTATATACGGTGGAAGAGGCCTGCAAGGGCGGCGTAACACTGGTGCAGCTTCGAGAAAAAAATACAGGAGGGCGTGACTATCTGGAAAAGGCCTGCAAGATCAAGAAAATCACCGATCGATATCAGGTTCCGCTGATCATCGATGACCGTGCCGATGTGGCTATGGCATGTGGTGCAGCAGGTGTCCATGTAGGAGCCTCTGACCTGCCTGTCGCTGAGGTACGTCGCTTACTTGGACCGGATAAAATTGTTGGTGCAACCGCAAAAACAGTAGAAGCAGCAAAGAAAGCTTATGAGGATGGCGCAGATTACCTTGGTGTCGGGGCAATCTACCCGACCACAACCAAGGTAACGACCGTGCTGACTGCAGTTTCGACCTTGTCGGATATCTGTAAGGCAGTTCCGATTCCGGTAGTAGCGATCGGCGGGCTGAATTTGGAGAACATGGGAATTCTGGCCGGAAGCGGGGCAGACGGAATTGCGGTTGTATCCGCGATCATGAAAGCAAAAGACCCGCAAAAAGCAGCTGCGGATCTTTTACAGGCAGTAAAGCAGCTGTAGCGATGTTCCTATTTCTGGTTTGGGAGTAAGGATACCGCTACTTTACTTATGAGTAACTTAACAGTTTAACGCCGTTTCCCGGTATAGTCCTGCTTCCGGCGTTCCTGAACCACATGATTCAGGATTCCGCCACCGACGATCATAGCGGCGGCTGTAAGTAAAACACGTTTGGCACCTTCCTGCGGGAGGGTGCTTTTTGATTTTATGGAATCTGGATAAAGCTGTAGCTGATACGGAATCTCATATGGCGTGCCCATAGCCAGTGTGTCAGCAATGACATCCAGTTCTCTGGTGAGATCTGGAACTGGAATTGTAAAATGTGAATTCGTCCCCTTTTTGCTGTCGTTTAAGATTTTCTGTTCATTTACGATCATATAATCGTAGTTTGGGCTGCTCCAGGTGATGGAGAGGTAAGCAGTTCCATCTGCCACCGTGAGTAGTGTCGGGCTCTGAACGGATGCTTTTCCGCTTCCTCCTGTCATGCTCAGCTCAATGGCATATTCTCCGTCTGCAAGCTCTGCTTTGGGTGAAAGTGATGTCTGAGCCGCTGTGGCATAAGGGGTGCCAGACAAAAATGCAATAGAAAACAGAGGGATGAGAACTGCTTTCCGGAACATTTGGTGTATCGGTATCGATTTCATAAGAAACGGCTCCTTTTTATATTACAGGTTTTTCTTTTTATACAGAAACCATGATGCTGCACAGGAAAAGCATACCAGATACAGAAGCAAAATGCCGATGCCCTGATAAGAAAACGGTTCATGGTTGGCAATGCAGCGCAGTGCAGCACTGGTCTGCGACAATGGCAGATATTCGATCACCTGGCGGATCCCGTCAGGCATATTCTGTGCCGAGAAAAAGGTATTGCAAAGGTATGCCATCGGCATAATGACATAGTTGGAAAAGCGCGGGACATCCGCGTGGTTTTTGGCGTAGAAAGAAACCACAACTCCAATGGTGGAAAACACCGCCCCATTTAAAAACATAAACAGGAACGACCAGCCATTAAAGCATAATCCCGTTCCGATCGGAAGGACCAGAAGAATGATGACCATTCCCGCATAAAGACCACGCAGGCTTCCGCCGATGATCTGTCCTGCAATGAATTGCCATAGCGGGGTAGGCGAGATCATGACCTGGTCAAACGCCTTCTCATACAGGCGCTGGACGTTTAAATTCTGTGCGATCGCATTGAAGCTTCCGTTCATTGTGGTCAGTGCAACAACGCCGGGGATCAGGAAGTTCAGATAGGACTGGCCATGCGACATCGTCTGGATGCCTAAGCCGAACACCAGAATATAAAGAAGAGGTGCGATCATGGCGGCTAATGTGATCTTATAGAAATCGCGGCGGAATTCTACCCATTTTTCCCATAGTACGGTTATAATTCCCATTATGATCTGCGTTCCAGCTGCTGCCCGATCTTTTCCAGAAAAACATCTTCCAGCGTTGTGCTGCGCAAGGAAGCCTCCGTGCTGGAAGCGGACAGATAGTGGATTGCATCCTCCTTTCCCTGAAAATAATGGTTTGTGATGCCGCCTTCTGCAGCTTCATCTACGGTATAGCGCCCAAGCGCTCCGATCATATTGGCAGGTGCATCTGTTTCACCGAGTGTTCCGTTACACATAAATCCGACCCGGTCACACAGCGTCTCAGCTTCTTCCATATAGTGTGTTGTCAAAAGAATAGTCAGATTTTGCTGGTTCAGCTTTTTTAACAGGTTCCACATCTGCCGCCGTGCCAGGGCGTCCATACCGGCAGTCGGTTCGTCCAAAAGCAGAATTTCCGGTTCTGTCAGAAGGGCGCGGCAAACCATGAGCTTCCGTTTCATTCCGCCGGAAAGCTTACGCACGGTCCGGCGGCGGTAATCGATCAGACCACAGAACTCTAACAGCTCCTCGGTACGTTCCCGGATTTTTTTTGCCGGCATATAGTAGAGCCGTCCTTGGTATTGCATAATCTCATCCATGGTCATATCCTGGCGCATGGAATATTCCTGGGTTACAACACTCAGTTTCCGCTTCAAGCGGTCATTTTTCCGTGTCAATGGTTCCCCGTCTAAAAGAATTTCCCCGTCTGTGGGCAGCAGGAGAGTGGAAAGCATGCCGATCGTCGTGGTCTTTCCGGCTCCGTTTGGTCCAAGAAGGCCAAAAAACTCCCCAGTAGCAATGCGCAGGTTCAGGTCATCCACGGCAAGAAAATGATCATATTTTTTTGTCAGGTGTTTTAGTTCAATCATGGTTTCAAAGTCCTTTTTACAGTTGATCAGGTGCCAATTGTGTGCGCAATGCGGGAACACGAAGGCACTTGGTAAGTATACCTTATTTCAACTTACACTACAATGCTTTTCAAAGATGCATGAGGTATAATGATAGGAAATCGGAAGGAGGCAGCTGCTGCCCAAGGGTATCATTTTCCAGGGATTTTGTGCATGCAAGGTATGCAGGAATAAAGCAGCATGGAAGAGGTTTGACTGGAACTATGAAAAGGACCACACAGAGGAGCCAAAACCAGAGAAAACACAACCAGCACAACCAGACAAACCAGCACAAAAGCCACAAAAAAAGAAACCGGTCTTCAAAGATTTTCGTAAGCTTCCATTAACGGATAAAAACATCATGCTGAATAATTTTTTTATCCCACATGTAGAAAATAGAAATTTTTACTACAATTAGATCTCGCGCAATTTCACTGCATTTCTTGCGCTTCTCCGGCGTTCATCCTCCAGGGCAGCGTAGTGCTTTTTCGTGGTGTTGACATCTGAATGCCCGAGAACATCTGCTACCAGGTAGATATCCCCGGTCTCACGGTACAGATTCGTGCCATAAGTGCTGCGCAGCTTATGTGGGGTGATCTTCTTTAACGGTGTCACGATCCTGGCATATTTTTTCACCAGATTTTCTACACTGCGCACGTTGATCCGTTTTCGCTGCAGGGAAAGGAAGAGTGCATTCTCGCTTCCTTCTTCGGCTACGATGCCAAACCGTTCATCTAGATAATCCTGAAGCGCGTTTTCTACCTCAGCTCCAAAATAAACGGTTACTTCCTTTCCTCCTTTCCGGTGAATATGGATACCGCCATTTTTAAAGTCGATGTCATTGATATCCAGTCCCACGCACTCGGAAACACGGATGCCGGTGCCGAGCAGCAGGGTCATCAGAGCCAGGTCGCGCAGGCGTGTGCGGTTGTGAAAGGCTTTTTGTTTCTCGGTAAGGCCGTCTCCCTGTTCTACGGCATCTAAGAGAAGCGCTACCTCATCGACATCAAGGCGGATGATCTCTTTCTCGTGGAGCTTTGGAAGCTGGACAAGGGCAGCAGGATTCGTTGCCAGCTTTTCCGTCCGGAAGAAATAGTTGTAAAAGCTTTTTAGAGAAGATATTTTCCGCATGATTCCGCGTTCCTTGTTTATGACCTCCTGATTATGGTCATTGAACCGGTACTTTAAATATTCCATGTATTCCTCCAGATCCGTTACGGTAATCTGGTCTAAATGCCCGAGCTTAAAGTCCATGCGTTCCATTTTTGCGAATACCGGATTCTCTTTCTTTAGGAAATCAAAAAAGACGGAGAGATCGTATGCATAGGCAATGCGGGTTCTGGTGGAAGTGCGCGGCTCAATCCCACGGAAAAATTCTGTGCAGAATGGAGGTAGCTCCTTCATCATTTCGCGCAGCTTCTTAATGTTTTCAATATCCTTTTGTTCATAATATGGAATATTCGCCATGATATTCAGTCCTTTCTTTGTCAGTCAGAAATGTTCGAGTCGGGATGACATTTTATTTGATATGATCCGGCCAGCCCTCGATATTTCCTGTCGTTACGGCATGAAAAAGCCGCTCCCGCACCCCTGGGCTGTCTGCATTTAGTGTGCGGATCAGGTTTTTTACATATTCCCGGTGGGTATGACCGTCCATAGGGCACGGGTTTTTGCACACAGGAAGCTGATACTTGTTGCGGAATCCCCTAACGTCAGCTTCCGATACCAGCATCAGTGGACGGATCACCGTGAGGTTCGTCCGGTCCAAATGTGTGACAGGAGAAAATGCATAAAAGCGGCCCTCATACAGCAGAGACATCATGGCTGTTTCGATCAGATCGTCTTTGTGGTGTGCATATGCAATCTTGTTGCATCCAAGCTCTAGCGCCTTCTGGTTCAGAGCACCCTTCCGCATCTTTGCACAAAGGGCACATGGATTAGACTCCTTACGCGCCTCAAAAAGGATTTTTCCGATATCAGTGGAGATGATCTCGTAGGGAATGTTAAAACCGTCGCAAAGGGCCTTTACGGGCTCTAGATTCATCGTATCCAGTCCCATATCAACCGTGATTGCAGAAAGCCGGAACGATTTCGGATAAAATTTCTGCAGGCTGGCAAGTCCGTAAAGGAGCGTAAGGCTATCCTTGCCGCCGGAAATCCCAATAGCAATGTGGTCCCCGTCTTCAATCATCTGGTACTGGTCAATTGCCTGGCGCAGCAGGCTTAAGAGGCGCTGAAGCTTCATATCGTTAAATCCTCGTCTTTCTTATAAAAAATATGGTTTTTAAGCATATTGTGAATGCTAATCAAATTGCAGGATGAAGATAATAACACTCTAACACAGAAGAATCAGAAAATCAAATACGGTATTGTACGGGATTTTCAGCCGGGATTTTCAATTTAGAAAATCCCGGCCTGTGAACAATAACCAAATAATCTTCTGAATTTCACAACAATTTATGAATGTAATGGAAAATAACAGAAAAAAGTGGTATACTACAGATAATACAAATGTATAAATGGAGGGTATTCACATGGCAAACAAATATGCAGGAACTCAGACAGAAAAAAACTTAATGGAGGCATTTTCCGGGGAATCACAGGCAAGAAACAAATATACTTATTTTGCTTCCAAAGCGAAAAAAGAAGGCTTTGAACAGATATCCGCATTGTTCTTAAAAACAGCAGACAATGAGAAAGAACATGCAAAGATGTGGTTTAAGGAGTTAAACGGACTTGGCAATACGGCAGAGAATCTGGCAGCAGCTGCAGATGGTGAGAACTACGAGTGGACCGATATGTACGATGGATTCGCCAAAACTGCAGAGGAAGAGGGATTTCCGGAGCTTGCAGCAAAATTCCGTATGGTGGCAGCTATTGAGAAAATGCATGAGGAGCGTTACCGTGCACTGCTTCACAATGTAGAGGCACAGGAAGTATTTGCAAAGAGTGAAGTAAAGGTATGGGAATGCCGCAATTGCGGACATATCGTAGTGGGAGAGAAGGCACCGGAAATCTGCCCAGTTTGCGCACATCCGCAGGCATACTTTGAAGTTCATGCAGAGAATTATTAAATGAAAAAGAGTAGAATGTCAATGTAGGTAAACCAGATACAAAACCGAAATGCTAAAATCCTTTATATTTATAAGCATTTCGGTTTTTTAACCAGGTACAACTATTCGTTAAACTATTCTTTCGCGAATAGTTGAAAATAGCAAAGGAACACTGCTATTCAGTTTCGTTTGTTTTTGAAATCCCATATTGCTCCACCATACGCCGTGTTTCTTCCTGCATGGCCGTAACAACCTCTGCGGGTCCGAGAATCTTTACCTGCGGTCCCAACGAAAATACCCATGCCAGAAACTGCCTGCTTACCCGGACATCTACATTTATGGTAATATGTTCGTCATCTGCAGGTATCATCATAATGTCTCTGCCAAAGCGGTCAATCATGACCCCGGCTAGATCATTATGGACCAGAATCCTGACTTTTTCATCTTTTCCGCCGATTATGCCAAAGCTCTTTTTGGCATAATCGGCCATATCCAGCTTTTTAAAAGAATCTTTCCCATCACGTTTTTCTTCGGACAGCTCAATATCCAGCATCTTATCAACACGGTAATGCTTGATCTTTTGCGCCTCGGAATCAAAGCCGATCATATAATAGTTTTCATCGTCCCACAAAAGGCCCCACGGGCTGATATGGTACAATTTGCCATGATGGCGTAATTCTGGCTTTTTTTTGATATTCCATTGGAAATATTTAAAGTAGATTTTCCGGTTTCCTGAGATTGCTGTGTGGATTGCATCTACGGAATAATAAATACTTTCGTTCATGTTTTTGATCCGGCCGGATACAAACACCTGACGCTGAAGCTTTTGTGCATCGTATTTACTGACCAGCGTCTCCAGTTTTTTGATCAGGACATTCGTCTTTTTTTCGGTTATGAATTTGGATGACTGGATTGCGTCTACGAGCAGCTTTAATTCAGGAAGCTCAAAAGGGCGGCTGACAACATGGTAATGATAGCGGTTGCCGGTCTGCTCTCCTTCTACCTCGATCCCAAAGGACGAAAGGTCTTTTAAATCGTTGTAGATGCTTTTTCTGTCTGCAGTGATCTCATACTGTTTGAGTGCATTTAAGATTTCAGACATTGTGATATAGTGGTCTTCGTCGGTCTTTTCCATCATGATCTGGGCAAGACGGTATAGCTTAAATTTCTGATTGGTCCCTTTCGGCATAGGCGTACATCCTTTATTCGTATATATTTTTTATCTTACATTATTTTCCGTGTGTCTGCAATCACATTATGAAAGAAGAAGGAGCAGAGGTGATTCTGCTCCTTCTTCTTTCATGCATATTAGGGAGATGCCGGTGGCGCCTCTGGTGCGTTGTTACAGGCAGCTCTCTGTCTGGTACTGGATGCCCTCCTTCATGACGAAAGCACAGTCTAAAAGAGCTTTTTTATCCTGCATCAGATCCCGTTTCCATGCAGAGATATCGGCCAGTTTTCCTGGTTCAAGGGTACCAATCTGGTCAGAAAGCTGCAAAATATCCGCATTCACAGAGGTTGCGGCCTTCAGTGCGGCAAATGGATGCATGCCGCTGCTCATCCATGCTTCGTATTCGTATCCGCTTTCGTAGTTCTGGTGGTTTGCCACAAAATCGGTGCCGTAGCCCAGCTTGATCTTGCTGCTGCAGATGACTTCGCGGCCAGCCTGCAGCGCATCCTTGTAAAGCTCCAGCTTTTTGCGGAATTCCGGCTGCTTCTTTTTGATCTCTTCCGGGTCATAGTGAACAGCTTCTTCGTATGGACTAAAGGTCGGTACCAGATAAATACCTTTTTCTTCTATGATCTGGGCCGTTTCCCGGTTCATCAGGCTTCCGTGCTCCATTCCGTCAATGCCAAAGGAAATCAGCTTCTGCATCAGTTCGTTGGTGTACACGTGTGCAGTCACAGTCTTTCCAAGCTCATGGGCGGTATCCATAATGGCTTTTAATTCTTCGTCATTGAGCTGCTGCTGGATCGGGGTATCATAAGGCGTAAAAAAGCCTCCGGTTGCCATGATCTTTAAGAAATCTGAGCCATATTTGACCTGTTCGCGCACGGCATTTACAAAATAGTCTTTGCCGGTGCCAAGGGTTATGCGTTCATTCTGAAGCTTCTGGGACAGAAGCGGGTTTCTGGCAAAGCCCTGGCTTAGATCCCCGTGGCTTCCTGCAGAGCAGAGAAACATCGGGGCAGCCACGATACGGCTTCCGGCGAAGTAGCCCTTTTCAATGGCATGCTTTACATCCAGAACGCCGTAGCTGTTGCTGGTGATGCCGCCTACGTGCCGGACGGTCGTGAAGCCCCTGCGCAGTGCTTTTTCCGCACAGCGGGCGATTGCCAGGGTTTTTGCCTCCTCACTCTGGGAATAAACTTCTTCGCGCACGGTATGCCAGTCAAAAAAGTCCATGTGCATATGCGCATCAATCATACCAGGAGTAACCTGGCAGTCAGTCAGATCAATGATCCTGGCCCCTTCCGGGATATTCATCTCATTGCCGATCTCAGCAATGTGGTCATCTTCGATTAAAATACTTTGCCCAGTCTTCCACTCCGGGGTAATGCCATCGTAGAGACGGCCGCAGCGAAGGACCTGATAACGTTTTTCCATTTGTAAATCCTCTTTATCGTTCATTTTTTATGGTTACCGTTTCTAAATGCGAGTACAGTAGCCTGTTGTTATAATTTTGTGTTGCAATCCGGCATTGCTTATTCTCCGAAGATTTCTGGATCCTCTGTACCAAGCAGGTTCCGGACAAAATAATCCATCTTCCGGCGCACAAAGTAGGCATTTGCCGGTACATTGTGGTTGGCTCTTGGCAGGACAACCAGATCATACCGTTTGTTGTGTGCGTTGAGTTCATCGCAAAGCCGCAGAGTCTGTGCCATGGAAACATTGTCATCCATAGCGCCGTAAGCCAGCATCAGCTTTCCACTCAGGTTGCCAGCCAGCCTGGTGATGTCTCCGTACCGGTAAACTTCCTCATTGTAAAGTCCGTTGTAACGCTCGGTCCAGGAATGCTCATACATGCGCTGGTCGTAGTTTCCGGAGGAAGCAACACCAACACGGTAAACCTCCGGGTATTTTAACATGGCAGAAACGGTTGCATAGCCGCCGGCAGAATTGCCCCACATGCCGATCCGGTTGAAATCAATCTGCGGATACAGATTTTTCAGCTCATTTAACGCGTAGACATGGTCTTCCAGTCCTGCGCAGGCATGAATGTTGTGGTAGCTGAGCTTATGGAAGTCCATGCCGCGACCGGGGATTCCGCGACCATCGAGGATCAGTCCGGCAAATCCAAGCTTTGCAAACGATTCCAGTCCGCCGTAGATCTCGCGGTCCATGCCGTTATCCCAGGTGAATTCACGCGGGACATTGTAAAGCTGGGCACCACCGTAAATATAGTCGATCAGCGGCCAGAAATCCTGATGTTCGGAATCTGGTGTATCCGGGCGGAAGAAAACGCCGTAAAGCTTTGTCTTTCCGTCTGCTGCCGTCAATGTGATCCGCTCCGGCATCTGGTAACCTAAGGCAAGAAGATCCGTGATATCCGCCTGCTCCAGTTCGCGCACCAGCGTTCCGTCTGTTTTCCGGAGTACGGTAACCGGAGGAAGGTCAACGCGGGAATAGGTATCCACAAAGGCATCCTGTCCCATAGAAATGTGGTGAACGGCATCCTCCGGGGTCAGGCGTGTAAGCGCGTTTCCGTCAAACCGGATGGAATAAAGCTGGTAATACAGCGGGTCGGAGCATTCCGGCACGTTGTTTGCCATAAAATAGATGGTTTCTGCTGTTTCATCGACCCGGACCAGCTTTTGTACGATCAGCTCCTTATGGGATACATCGAACAGATCGCCCTCACAAGTCCATCCCTGGCCGTTTTTGCGGTAACGGTAAAGATGGGCAAAGCCGTTTCGCTCACTCTGCCAGAAGGCTAAGGTACCGTCGCTCGTGATGCAGTTGGAAAACAGATAGCTTCCGTAGCCATCTACCAGACCAAACGCGCCAAGGTTCAGAAACAGATCGGTAGTTTCGTCTACAACGATCTCGCAGGCTCCTGTTTCGGCATTGCCGAGGTAGAGGCGCCCGTTCTGAAAGCCTCTCGCGGTCCAGGTGAAATAGAAATGTCTGCTATCTTCCATCCATTTTACCGTAGACTGGTTTGCTGCGGTAAACACAGGATAGAGAAACTCCGGTGCATCGACCCGTGTCATGGATTTGTCTTTGACAGAGCCAAGATACAGGCTGTAGTGAGGAAGCTCGTCATCGGCATCCGTCACAAACGGGCACGGATATTCATAAAGCTCCGGCCGTAAATCCTTAAGACTGTCAGAATAGGACGCGATCAGCGGGAGCTTCTTGGTCTGTCTGCGGTCTGCAAGGTAGGTGATAAAACGGGTGCCATCCGGACTCCATAAAACGTTCGGGCACTCCTTCATTCCCTGACGCTTTACGGTGATCTGGCTGTAAATGTCAATATAACAGCCGTACTCGAAATCTTCGCTCCCGTCAGAGGTAAGCTGTGTCTGCTCTCCTGTTTTTACCTCAGTCAGAAACAGGTTGTGACGGATATTGGAAATTGCATAATGTCCATCCGGAGAAAAAATTGTATTTTCTGGAATGATTTTTGAGATGTCTGGTGTGATACGATCATTTGCCGGAATACAACCGGAAACAGAGCCGCTTTCGCGGCTCTGTCCGTTACAAGGTAAATTTTGCTGATTCAGGCTTATGATTGTTTCTGTTCCATCGGATGCATTGACGCATACGGTAACGTTTAAAACATCTCCGTTAGAACGGGTCTGGCGTTCATACTGGAATGCAGTGTGATCCGGATTCCAGATGATTTTTGGATCTCCGTTCAGAACGGCATGTCTGGTATGTGCAGTCAGGAGTTTCTCTGCTGCTGCATACCGTGTACTAATAATCCCTTTTTTCATGATAAGTCTCCTGTTTGTTTATAAAAATACGTTGACACCCGGGCCAAGCGGCAGGTTTAACAGTACCCAGACAATCATCTGGACGATCCATACGAGCAGGAATGCAATGGAGTACGGAAGCATCATGGAGATCAGGCTTCCCATACCGAAGTTGCGGTCGTATTTCTTTGCCATCCCGATCGCGATCGGGATATACGGATAGATCGGGGTGATCGCGTTTGTGGTGGAATCACCGATACGGTATACGATCTGGGCGAATGCCGGGCTGTATCCGAGCATCATCATCATCGGAACCAGGATCGGTGCGAAGATGTACCATTTACCGGAGCCGCTGGTCATGAACAGGTTAACTACGCAGCAAAGGATGATGAAGAACAGCATCAGCGGGATGCCGGTAAAGCCTGCTGCCTGCAGCGCATCGGCACTCTTCACGGCGATGATCATACCAAGGTTGGTATAGCTGAACATGTTGATGAACTGTGCGATGACAAATACCAGTACGATGTAACCGGTCATGCCTTCCAGAGCCTGCCCCATTAACAGCGGAACATCGGAGCTCTTTTTGATCGTGCCTGCGATCAGACCATACACAACGCCTACCAGGATAAAGTAGATCATCAGGATCGGAACCAGACCTTTGATGAACGGACCATTTAAGATGGAGCCGTCCTCCGCACGCAGGATACCGCCGGACGGGATGACCATCAGCGCGAACAGTACAATGTAAAGAATACTGAAGATGCCTGCACCACGAAGCGCCTTTGCCTGGACCGGGGTGATCTCAGAGCTGGACTCTACGGCATCGACACCCTCTCCGTTTGCCGGATCATAGGTGCCAAGACGCGGAACGATAAACTTCTTGTTAACAAAGACGCCTGCCACAGTCAGGGTAAATACAGATACGAACATGAAGTACCAGTTGCAGGTAGCGTTTACGGTCATGGCCGGATCAATCATCTGCGCTGCGGATTCCGTAACACCGGCAAGAAGCACATCGGTACCGGCTACGATCACGCAGGCGGTAAAACCGGCATTGGTTGCGGCATATCCGGCAAGAAGTCCTGCAATCGGGTGCATGCCAACGGATTCGAAGGCAGCAGCTGCCAGAGCCGGAACAACGATGATGGAAGCCTCAGAAGCGATACTTCCGTTGATACCAAGGAACAATACGGTTGCAGTCAATGCCCAGAGCGGAACACCAAGGATCGCTCTTCTCATTGCTGTGGTAAGAAGCCCCACCTTTTCAGAAAAGCCGATCGCGATCTGCATGGCAAGGACCAGACCGAGCGGTGAGAATCCCTGGAAGTTGGAAAGCAGGTTTTCCAGCAGCCAGATGAGTCCGTCTTTGCTGATGAGGCTCTTGGCCAGAACCATTTCTCCGTTGGTTGGGTTTACGACGCTGACACCTGCCAGACTGCAGGCCAGGCTGATCAGCGCAAGGATCAGACATAACCACAAAAACAGAATGTAGGGATGGGGAAGCTGGTTCCCGACCCGTTCAATAAAATCGAGGACTTTTCCGTCCTTTTTCTTTTGTGCCATTCCCTGCATAAAAGTACCTCCTAGTTCGTTTTCTTTTTTAGATCATGGTCTTTATTATAAACAAAAAAAGAGGAAGGTGCAACCGTTCCTGTATACACCCTCCTAAATTTCTTCTTTTTGGGAATACTATTTGAAGATTTTTCCGAAAATAAAACGAACCAGCGGACCTGCTGCAAACAGCTGCCAGAAGAATGCCATCGGGAAGTTCTTGATCGTGGTGGAGATCCAGATGCTTAAGAACTCCGGCTGCAGACCGTTCTTGAATAAAATGGTTGCCATCAGGCTCATGTACGGGCACATCATCCAGATGGAAAGGACAGAGATCATCAGGATTACGAAAATAGGCTTATCTTCTGCCGGATTGAAAATTCGGAATGTAACTTTTTTGGCAATTGGTCCAACTACAAAAAAGTCAAAGATAAACGCCAGCGGACACATGATCGGGAGTTCATGAAGTGCAGCTGCAAATACGAAGTTCTGCATGCCGCCTACGTTCAGCGTTACATTGTAGCAAACCATAGCGTAAACCATGGCAAAGACCATCATGATTCCATAAACAATTTCCTGTTTTAAAGATTTTGGCATAATTTCCTCCTTGATTGCATGAGAACATCGTGCAGCTGCAAAGTATGTGGGAGAACTTCTCATGGATAAAAGAGCTGTCAGCTGGTGTACTGCCAACACCGCATCAATATGAATGCAACAAAAAATGCAGCGAAGCCGTCAAACTCGTTGCGACTCCACTGCATTCTGATTTCAGATATCGGAAACCTCTATGGCAGATTTCCGGTGTGCATCTCACTGCGTTCTCATAAAACTGTATTTTGTATTTTTCTTACCGAGGTGCTATTATAGCGGAAATTTTGATTTTGTATAATAGTTTTTTGGTAATTTTTTGAATTTTGTCTCATTAGACAAAAGTATACTCGATACAGACATATTTCTGTATATTATGACGAGTTTCACAGGAAACGCGGTACGGTGTATGTCCGGATCTGAATTTAAACACCTGGACCGGCTTCTTCTGGCTGACCAACTGCGTTCTGGCCCGGTGCTTCCAGGGCTGCATTCGTTTCTGCGGCAGTTGGTGCATTGGATGAAACAGGACCATTTGATGAATTTCCAGGAGCATTCGATGTACCAGGTCCTGTCATTTCATGATCTGGCGCAGCTGATTCCGGTGATCCCGGACGATCCTGCGGTGCACTGATCACACCAGAGGAGGTTTCTGGTTCTTTCTGGGATTTTGTTTCTGTGTTTTCCGTTGCTTCCATGGTCTCTTCTGCAGATTCTGAACTCTCCTCGATCCCTGCTGCACTGCTCTCTTCCACTGCAGGCTCTGTCTGGGCCGGCGCTGCAGCAGGCTGCTCTGATTTTCCACCAGTCTGTCCACCGCCGCTGTTGCCCTCTGCGCCGATATTCTTACCGGATTCAGTATCTTTACCAGGATCTCCAAGTCCGGTCTTTTTGGCAATATAGCTGCTGATCTCCTGCACAGACTGCGGCGCTGCATAGGAGGTATCATCAAATAAGAATGCATGAAGCTGGCTGACATTGCTTTCCAGTGTGGTTGGGATGACACAGGATTTTTTTCCGATCTTCATTTCCTGATGCGAAAATGGGAAACCGGAGGTCTGTCCGATGTAGTATTTTTTCGCACCCTTTGAAAGGGTGAGGACATCGTTGACGCCGATGCTGGTAGAAATCTGAGGATAAACTGCCCCAACCAGAGTCTTTAAGGTTTTAAATCCAGAAGATTTTGCTTTTTCCATTGCCTGACCCAGCACTTTCCGCTGACGTTCCGTCCGGTTAAAGTCCGTATCCATCAGACGCAGTCTCGCATAAGCAACTGCCTGGACACCATCTAAATGGTTCATACCGCTGTGCTCCAGCTGGTAGGATCCTACTCCGGTGGAGTTTACGGTTTCTGTGATAAAGGAATTGATATAGGCAAATTCTTTGTCGGTGATTTCAATATCAACACCGCCAAGTACGTTGATGGCGTCAACGACTGCCTTCCAGTTGAAGGTTGCATAATCATCGATTTGGATGTTTAAATTGTTTTCCAATGCCTGAACCGCCTGCTCATGTCCGCCGAGAAAATAAGCTTCATTGATCTTGTCGTATTTTTCTTCTTCGTTGGAAATGCGCAGGTAGCTGTCACGGAAAACAGATACCAGTCTGATCTCACCGGTCTTTTTGTTGATGCTTGCCAGCATTTCTACATCAGACAGCGCCCCTTTTCCAAGATTTCCGTCGCGGGAGTCTACTCCGAATACTGCAATCGTCCAGTATCCATTATCACGGAAATGATGATAGAGAGAAAGACCGGCGACAAGGATAACAACCAGGAAAAGGATTTTTCCCATTTCTTTCTTTTTTCTGCGTTTTTTATGCGGTCTTTCGTAAGCAGAACGATCCTGTCTCATACGGTTCTGTTGACTCCTCCTTTCTGCTGCATTCCGGTTCTTTGGATATGGATTTCCCATTTCGCTTTGTTCGATGGTGCGGTCCAGTTCTTTTTGCAGTGCATTTTCATAGGTGTCATAATCCTCCAGATCCAGTTCTTCAATCTGGTCCGGACGTAAGTCATCCTCTTCTTCGACTGGATCATAATGTGCTGTTCTTGCTGTATTTCGTGCGTAACCGGTTATTCCAGGATCCGAACTATGCTGTCTGGAACCGGAAGCTTGGGCAGTTCCCTGTTTTTTCCGTTGCTGTCTGGCACGCATGCGGTCCAGCTCGTCGCCTTCAAAGGCATCGTCTCTGTAATTCAAAGTTCCTCCTCCCTGATCTCATTCAGGATCTGTAAGATGTTTGGTTTTAATCAATCAGTCTTCGGTAATATGGCCATCCAGCGTCTCTGGTTCCGACGGTGGCATTGTTGATAGAACCGCTGGTTTCATGGACGCAGCGGACTTTTCCATCGGAAGTCCAGCCAAGAAACATGACAACATGGGCATCTGCTCCGGTGCGGATCAAAAGGTCGCCCGGCTGTAAGTCTTCTCGGCTGACCCGTGTTCCAAGGGCAGCCAGGCCACTGGTACTTTCATAAGGCAAATGGTTCCCTGTCACGGACCAGTATACCCAGCTGATCCAGCCGGAGCAATCCAGACCCTTTAGGGTACGGCCATCTACGTCTGGAGAGACCAGGGTACCGAAATGATTTCCATCGTAGTTTTTGGCAGATGGTTTTCCACCCCAATAATAAGGTACCTTACCGACGGAATTCAATGCAAACCGCAAAAGTTCTTTTCTGGTCTCGGAAATGTCCGCTGGCAGCCCATCCAGATATTCTTCAATTTCCGAAGCGGTCAGCGGTGTCCCGGTAGAAATAGAAGATACGCTCAGTCCATATTTCTGGTACCAGTCTTTGGATGCAAGTGCAATCGCAGCCTGCCGGTTCTCTTCTGTCCAGCCCTGCCAGCCACCTTCTGTGAATTTGCTTTCGTCATTTCCGGCTGCATCCAGTGAAAAAAGGCTGGCGCTTTCCGTCAATCCACCAATCTTCATGGTAACGGTCAGGTCGACATGTCCAGGGCAGCTCAGCGTGGCCGGGCCTGTTCCGGATGCGGCTGATGTTTCGGCATTTGAAACCGATGCTTCTGAATCCTGTCCAGATGTTGCATGCCCGGATGATTCCGATGATGTTTCCTCTGTAACGGCAATGGACTGTCCGCCTTCGGATGCCTGTATGGAGACTGCCTGTTCGGCATCGGATGGAGATGCAGTCTTTTCCTGTGCCGCATAGGAAGAAGACGCCTGGGATGCATTCGCTGCCCTGGTTGGTGCCGTGATCACACCGCTGGTGGATTCCGGTATGGTTTCTGTTTCCCTGGTTTCAGTAGCAATGCTTTCCGCATTGCTTGATTCCTGTGCCTTTTTTTCGGCTGTGGCAGCTCCGGCTGTAATCACGCCATGCGCATTGGGTACTGTTATTTTATCTTCTGAAGAACTTGTTTCTGATTCTGTATGTTCTCCGGCTGTTTCATAAGGAAGTTCCAGATCATCCTGTTCTTTTTCGGCTTCTGCTTCTTCCAACAATGCCTTTTTCTCCAGCTCTTCCGCAGATTTTCCAACACAGCCGGAACAGTAATATACATCACTGATGGACATAGTATAGGAATGTGCAGCTTCCCACAGTGCTTTTGCATAGGAAAGAAAGGCGGCGCTGTCTTCCGGATTATGATAATAGGTATAGACGTTGGCCATAGCCATGATCTGTGGAACATCGGAATAAGGAGAAATCGTATGACCGTCTCCATCCACTGCCTGGATCCGCACATTGCGGAAGCTGCCGATGGTCCAGGTAGATGGATCTTCTTTTTTATGCTGCGAATCTTCCGGGTTATATTTGCCAAGGATCCGTTCCCTGGGAAGTCCAAGCTTCGCTGCCATATCAGCCGGTGTGACATCGGAATAACTGTAGAGGGCGCTGGACCAGTTTGCGTCACGCGTCATCAGTTCGTGGAATACCTGTCCGGCAAGACTTTTGGTGATATCGGTGGTGTCTTCCCCTTCTGGAAAGTAGTGAGCCAGATTTAACTCATCCAGAGTGGGAATCCAGACGGTCTCGGTTTCGGTCTCTGGTGTTGCAGCTAAAGATGCTGCAGCAGTCGTTTCTTCCTCCGTTTCCTGTTCGGTGGGCGTCTCGTCCACGGCTGGATGATATAGAAAAGAAATACCAATGCTTCCGGCACCAAGAACCAGCGCCATACCGGCGGCGGCCCATTTGTTTTTATAGCGGATCATGGAATCCATCAGAAGTTTCCCGATCTGCTCAGAATGTAAATGTCGTTTCATGTTTATGATCTCGTTTTTCTTTGGTTTCATATAATAATACAACATCGTATTTTAACACAGAAGTTTTCGGAAATACAGAGTGGAAACTTTAATATTTCATGAAGAAACGGTATTTCGTTGACGAAAATACCATTCTGGTCTATAATAGACGCGATTTCGTTTTGAGGAGGAACGACAATCCAATAGCAAAGCTAAGCGCCATGCACCTGAACGCCGCACGTGAAAGCCTTAGGCATAAGGCTGGCTGGCAGGTTAACGAGGTGGAGAGATAATCGAACATTCGGCGGGTACTCTCCCATGCTTCTCCGGGCGTGTGTATTCTGTGAAATATGCGGGCAACTGCAAAACAAACACAGGATAACCGGAGGGTCTTCTTTTTGTACGCATTTTTCCGAAACGATCCGAATCGTGTATGGAATCCGTGAAAAAGAAACCATTTATTTTGGCACCATGACAACAGAACAGAAAGGAATTTTTTGATATTATGTGTGGAATTATTGGATATTCAGGACCTTTAGACGCAGCAAAGATCCTCTTAGACGGGCTCAGCGGTCTGGAATACCGTGGTTATGACAGCGCCGGAATCGGACTCTGTATGGAGGATACCAGCATCTGTATCGCAAAAAAGGTCGGAAAAGTGAAAAATTTGCGGGAGTACTGCAAAGAACATGTGCATGGAACCGCTCACAGCGGAATCGGTCATACCCGCTGGGCTACCCATGGCGGAGTAACCGATGCAAATGCGCACCCACATCGTGCGGGCAAGGTAACTTTGATCCACAATGGAATTATTGAAAATTACCATGAACTGACCGAATGCTTCCATCTGGATGGCAAGCTTGTTTCCCAGACAGACAGTGAAGTGGCTGCACGCGTGCTCGACGCCCTTTACGATGGGGATCCGCTTCTGGCAATCCGGAAACTGCAGGATCTGCTGGAGGGTTCTTATGGCTTTTGCATCATGTTTGATGATCAGCCTGGCTCTGTGTATGCGATCCGAAAGGTAAGTCCTCTGGTAGCATCTTACACTCCGGCCGGTGCACTGATCGCTTCCGATCTTACCGCGCTGATCCCGTACAGCAATCAGTACTTTGTAGTCCCGGAAGATAAGATTGTACGCCTGACTCCGTATAAAGTGCATGTTTACAATCTGGATGATACCTTTTCTAAGGTTTATCCTGAAATCCTGACCGTAAACTGGAACATGGATGCAGCCATGAAGAACGGATATCCGCATTTCATGATGAAAGAGATCCATGAACAGCCGGAGGCAATGAAAAACACGATCATGCCGCGTATCAGCAAAGGGGTTCCGGACTTTTCAGATGATGGGATCCCGGATGAACTGTTCCAGAATTGCGATCAGATCCACATTGTAGCGTGCGGAACGGCCATGCATACTGGCATGGTGGCGCGTGCCCTGATCGAACCGATTCTCCGAATTCCGGTTACCGTAACCATTGCTTCGGAATTTCGATATGAACAGCCGTTGATTGATGAGCGCACCCTGGTCTTGATCATCTCCCAGTCCGGTGAAACGATTGACACGCTGGCTGCGCTTCGTCTGGCACATGACTATGGCTCGAAAACCCTTGCAATTGTAAATGTAAAGGGTTCTACCATTGCGCGGGAAAGTGACTATGTTTTATATACGCATGCCGGTCCGGAAATTGCTGTGGCAAGCACCAAGGCTTACTCCGTACAGCTTGCCGCACTTTATATGATCGGATGCCGCATGGCCCTGGTACGTGGGAAATTTACGGAAAACCAAGCCATGGATTTCCTTGCTGATCTTCTGGATGTGATTCCGGCTATGGAAACCATGATCGCACAGGAAGAAAAGATCAAGACTGTAGTCTCCCATATCATTCCGAAGCCGGATGCGTTCTTTATCGGACGCGGACTGGACTATGCTTTTTCCTTGGAGGGCGCACTGAAGCTAAAGGAAATCTCCTACATCCATGCGGAGGCTTATGCAGCAGGAGAACTGAAGCACGGAACGATTGCTTTGATCTCCGACCAGGTTCCGGTCATTGCCATTGCAACACAGGAACATGTGTTTGCAAAGACCATTTCCAATATCCGCGAGGTAAAGGCCCGTGGGGCATTTGTGATCCTGCTCACGAAGGAATCTTCCGTGGTAGATGAGAATCTGGCAGATATTTTGATCCGCATTCCAGATGTGGATGACCACTTTACGGTATTCCCGATCGCGGTCGTACTGCAGCTGATCGCGTACTACGCTTCTCTTGGAAAGGACCTGGATGTGGACCAGCCGAGAAACTTAGCGAAGTCCGTAACGGTGGAATAAGATAAAATCCTCAAAAAATTTCTCAGTTCCAAAACCCGGAAGTTATATCATCACTTTGCTGCCAGATACTATAGACCTGATACAACATTGATCGGATTCCCTTCCATAAACTGCTTTATATTATCCGCCAGAATAGAAACCAACCGCTGTCTTGTCTCAAGTCCTTTCCATCCCATATGTGGTGTCAAAAGGACATGATCCATAGTATAAAGAGGGTTGGTTTCTTCAGGTGGCTCAGTTTCCTGAACATCAAGTCCGGCTCCTGCAATCGTACCATTTTTCAATGTTTCTATAAGAGCTGACTCATCAATAAGTGCACCTCTTGAAGTATTAATGATAAACGCTGAAGGCTTCATAAGGGATAAGGACTCTTTGTTTATCATATGTTTTGTACTTTCTGCCAATGGACAGTGTAAGGAAACATAATCACTATTCTTAAGTAATTCCTCAAGCGATACATAGCGGATCCCCTTCTCATCCTCTCTCGGTGTCCTGGTATATACAAGTATGTTCATATCCAAAGCCCGTGCGATCTGGATAACTTTCCTGCCAATGTGTCCTGCACCTATAACACCAAGTGTTTTTCCATTTACCTCAACATGCGGAACCTGAAGATTTCTGGTAAAATTGTCATGATTTCCGCATGCCAGCATCTTCATCTGCACCTGCATTGCAGAACTCAGATTCAATATCATCATGATCACCGTATGTGCTACACGTTCTGTGCTGTATGCCGGGATATTGCAGACTGTAATCCCCTTCTTCCGTGCTGCTTCAAGAGCAATATTATTATATCCTGTACCTGCCTCGCAGATCAGTTTAACAGATTCCGGGAATTTCTGTATCATTTCTGCACTCACAGGCATCTCCTTTGTTACAATGATATCTGCACCCTGAATACGCTCTGACAGCTGCTGTTCTGTTGTATCATCATATACTGTAACATCAGAAGATAAAATGGAAAAATCCAGCTTCCCATCAAAATTCATTTTCTTTGCATTCAATACCACACATTTACCGTTCATACTATAAATTCCTCCATTTAAATTATTTTAGGCTATCGGGATTGCACCTCTTTATCAGTCGGCCATGCTCTCCGAAGAGCCACATAGGATATTAAAAAGTTTGCAAACCAACCTGCTGGTACAGCAAGCCAGACAAATACAATACCAAAACGCGGTGCACAAATCAACGCAACCGACAGGCGGATCGCCAGGTTCACCATATTTGCAATAAGAAACGGGCGCATGATTCCAAGACCACGCAGAACCCCATCGGTTGCCATTTTGATTCCCATAAAGATGAAGAAGCAACCGAGCCATCTCATATAACCCTCGGATACCTGATAAGCCAGGGCAGTTCCATCTTTGCCAAGGAATAGCGAGGAAATTTGAGTATGCAATGTTTCAATGACTATAAAAGCAAGAACTGCAAAACATACATCTAACACCAGTGCAGCGTGATATCCTTTTTTGATCCGTTCAATTTTCTTTGCACCAAAATTCTGGGAAACATATGGGGAAACCGCATTGCCAATGGATACAAAAATCAATGAAAAAACATTCTCTACCCTCATCGTCGCCGCATACCCCGCAAGTGCCTGTGTACCGAAAGGATTTACAACAGCCTGTACGATCATCATACCGATGGACACTGTAGACTGCTGAAGAACTGAAGGTACAGCAATTTGAAGCATGGAATATAACTCCTGCCTGTTAAACCAATCAAAACGACTTTTATATCGACGCATCCGGCTAAGGAAAAGAAAAAGTGAACACACCGCAGAAATCCCCTGTGCTATAAGAGTCGCAAGGGCTGCACCAAACACACCGAGACCAAGTCCGGCCACCATCCAAATATCCATAAAAATATTTAAGATTGACGAGAATACCAAGAGTCCCAGTGGGATTTTTGATTCACCAATGGAAGTGAACATGTTGGAAAGAATGTTATACATAAACAGAAATGGAAAGCCCACAAAATAGACCCGCAGATATAACACTGCATCATTCAGTATATCGCCAGGGGTTTGTAATACCCGCATCATCGAGTGGGAAAAGCAAAAGCCAAAAACACCAAGGACTATGCTTAGAATTAAAAAGCTAAACAAGGATGTTGACACGATGGTCTTCATTTTTCCATACTCCCTGGCACCGAAATAGCGGCTCACGAGCACACCGGCACCGACACCTGCTCCCAGTGCCACACAAATGAAAACATTGGTCAGCGCTGCGCAGGCCCCGATAGCTGCAAGTGCAGAGGAGCCAACAAATTGGCCGACGATGATAGAGTCAGCCATATTGTATATTTGCTGAAAAAAACTGCCCAAAATCATCGGCATTGCAAAAACCGTCAACGCTTTAAGAGGCGTTTCTGCGATCAAATATTCATCTTTTGACATTATCATATTCCTCCACAGCCTTTATAATTTCACTTATTCTTTCCTTCACCAGAATTGATTCCTTGTGTTCAAAATGCAAGTTTTAAATTACGTTTCGAAATAATTATATGTAGTTACAGCTGCTAAGTCAAGCCAGAGTTTACTTTCAGCAACATAAATGATATGATATTTAAGGAAAATTACTATTCGGAGGATATTATTTTACAGGGGGACACTTATGTACCTGAACGGTTTAGATGAACTGGATCAGAAGATCATCCAGTTGCTTATAGAAAATGCACGTATTTCTTACTCTGATATCGGTAAAGAAACCGGTATTTCCAGAGTGGCAGTAAAAGCCCGGATTCAGGCTCTGGAGAAAAAAGGCATAATTGAAGAATATACAACTATAATAAACCCTCAAAAGATCAGCGGTGCTGTTTCATGCTATTTTGAAATCGAAACAAAACCAGACCATCTGTCGCAGGTGACAGATATATTACATAATAATGATACCGTTACGCAGATTTACCGTGTCACAGGAAGAGACAAGCTGCATGTACATGCCGTTGCTTCATCAAGTGATGAAATGGAACACTTCCTGCACACAGTCATTGATACACTTCCCGGCGTTATCAGCTGCAGCTGCAATACGATCCTATCACGTATTAAAGATATTAAAGGATTACGGCTATAGAAGCCTGCATATAAGGCAATGAACCATTTCTGATCCATTACCTTTTACTTTACATACGCTATAATTGATTCGATCCTGGACCACACTTCACAAAGAGGATGCCCAATTTGGGACACCCTCTCTTTCTTAGCACAGGATACGGAATCCAAATCCGTCATTCCTGTTTCCATATATATTCCATTGTGTCTGTGTCTGCAACTTAAATCCCGGCAGATCGCTCGTGAAATTATGATTCCGGTTCATGTCCGGTACCCAGAGACATTTCTCTTTCTATGACCTGACGAATGGAATTCGATGGCCCAAACTCCTCATACATATCCGCCAACAGCAGTTTCATATCTTCACTGGAAATACAGAAGTCATCCTGTCTGAAACGGTAAATGCTGTTTCTGGTAGTGAGTTTGATGATGCCGTCATCTTCCGCTTCCAAATCTCCCGGTGATGTTTTTTTAAAATGTAATTAAATTATTCCAGTTCATGCCTGGTATTCAGAGACAATTTTTTCCATAGCCTGCCGGATGGGGCATTCCATATTTAAGATATAAAGGGAAATTTTGAAATGCTCTTGAATACGCTTATTTAAGAAATAAAAGGAAAACTACAAGTTGTTTAAGCAAATTCCTTCGCATCCATGATCTTTCCGTCTCTCCAAATACGTTCCAGATCATAGAACAAGCGGTCTTCCTTATCAAAGACATGCACAATGATGTCACCGTAGTCCATCAGGATCCAGTTAGCACTCTGGTAGCCCTCTACCTGCTTGCATGGATATCCGGCTTTTCCAAGCTCCTCTTCTACGTTGTCGGCCATAGCCTGTACCTGGTTTCCGTTGGAACCACTTGCAATGAGGAAGTAGTCTGCCAGTACGGAAACTTCGCGGATATCGATTATGCGGATATCTTCACCCTTTTTATCTTCGAGGGCGGTGATCGCCAGTTTTACCATTTCATTTGCCTGACTCATTCATGTTCTCCTTCTTTGTTTTATTTAATCCATAACTCTATTTATGCACAGAAACCGCAGCTTTCGCTTTATAGCAGCCGGGCCTAGCTTTATCTACACGGTTTCTGTCTGTTTCTTTTGTTCCATAACGCCTTCAAAATACTGGTATGCCTGCATCGTCATTGGGTCAATGCTGCTTCCCTTTTTGCCAAGATAATCCAGCGTTCCTTTTAAAATCTCATACATGGTCTGATCCAGATCCTGAAAGGCCAGATAGCGCATTTGTGGAAGGTTATCGGCTTTATCCCTGCGCGGCTCGATATAATCCGCGATATAGAGGATTTTGTCCAGTGTTGTCATATCCGGCTTTCCGGTCGTATGACATGCAATGGCAGAGATGATCTCTGCATCGTGAATGCCATATTTATTTTCTGCCAGAAATGCGCCATATTTTGCGTGGATCACGGCCGGAGCCTTGATTTCCGCTTCGGTCAGCGGGACGTTATGCTTCTGGCATTTCTGAATCAGCTCGCTGTCTGTAAAACGCTTGGCGCAGTCATGCATCAGCCCGGCAAGCTCTGCTTTCTTGATGTCGTAGCCATAGCGCATGGCAAGCGCGGTACAGGTAAAGGATACACTTACGGAATGCTCGTAGCGCATCGGATCCAGCTTTGATTTCAGCTGTTTACGCAGTGTAATGATCTGTTCTGTTATCATAGGTATTTCCTCCTCCTCATAGTCAGAGCTTCTCAGGATTCTGGTATAAACCATGTTCTTCAATATAGCGTTCCACGTTTTCCGGAACCAGATTATGGATTCTGCCTCCGTTCATTTCACGCTCTCGCAGTTCCTGGGAAGAAACCTCCATGGTATCACTGTGCAAAAGAAAAATTGCGGCTCCGTATTTCTTGATCAGATACGCAGCCTGCTCTTCTAACGTACAGGAAGCATCTTCGCATTCCCGACCGGCAGCCAGGATTGTAACCTGGCGCATGACTTCCTCCGGATGATACCAGCTTTCGATATGATACAGGGAATCTGCCCCCACGATAAAGAAAAAGGTATGCTTCGGATAAGCTTCTTTCAAAAGCTTTAGCGTCTGGGCTGTGTAGGTATTTCCTGCACGGGAAATCTCAAAATCAGAGAAACGGAAACGCGGTTCCCCTGCAATGGCCAGCTTTACCATTTCACACCGGTCTTTGGTGCCGGTTACACGATGATCTGTTTTGTGCGGGGGATTGTGGGAAGGCATAAACCAGATCTCATCGAGGTGATATTCTTTTAAAGCCTGTCTGCCAAGCATCAGGTGCGCATTGTGGATGGGATCAAAGGTTCCACCCATAATTCCGATCTTAGCCAATCACAGTCACTCCCTTCGCAAACAATGTTATTTCTATGATATTACGAACCCACAGGAGCAGATCATATGGTTTGTTCCTGTGGGCTATAGATCAATGTTTTGTAACTGTACAAGCAATGTAATGCGTTGCCTGTACAATTATGACTTTCTTTTATTAAGGCAGAACGATCTTGCGTTTTGCCTCATCTTTTGCCGGCTTGTAAAGAACGATCTTTTTGCCGATCACCTGAACGACCTCGGAACGAGTGCGCTCAGCCAGAACTTCTGCGATGGAACGTCCATCGTCCAGGCAGTTCTTTAATACGGTGATCTTGATCAGCTCCCGTGCTTCCAGTGCTTCTGCGATTGCTGCAGTCAGCTCCGGAGTTACACTGGACTTGCCGATCTGAAAGATCGGATCCATCGTCATAGCCAGTCCCTTTAAATAGGATCTCTGCTTACTTGTCATGTTTTATCTCCTGTTATTTATAATAATCAAATGCAAGGCCATACATACGGACGGTGTCGCCCTCTTTGATGCCTGCAGCTTCGAGTTCGTCTAAAATACCATTTTCCTTTAAGAACTTCTGGAAGAACTGGAAGCCCTTCTCGGACTCCAGATTGGTATAACCAAGCATCTTCTCGATACGTGGTCCTTCGACTACAAACTCGCCGTCCTCGTTCTGCTCTACGGTGTACGGCAGGTTGCGGTCGCCGGCGTACTCAATTTCGAATTCTTTCTCAAAGATGACCGGATCGAGGTTTACGGTCTTAAGCAGCTCGTAAACCGCGTATAACAGCTCTTTTACGCCCTTACCGCTGACTGCGGAAATCGGGAATACCTTGATGCCTTCCGGTTCAAACTCCTGTTTCAAGATCTCTACCGGATCCTCATCTTCTGAGTAAACGGCATCAATCTTGTTGGCTGCAATGACCATAGGGCGCTTTAACAGATCCGGATTGTATGCTTCCAGCTCTGCGTTGATCGCGCGGATGTCCGCGATCGGGTCACGCCCCTCGGTACCTGCGGCATCTACCACATGGACCAGAACGCGGCAGCGTTCGATGTGGCGTAAGAAGTCATGACCAAGACCGATTCCCTGGGAAGCGCCCTCGATCAGCCCCGGAATATCTGCCATAACAAAACCGGCTCCGCCGTCTAAGTCAACCACACCCAGATGCGGGTTTAAGGTCGTAAAATGATAATTTGCAATTTTCGGTTTTGCGTTGGACACGCGGGAAAGAAGGGTGGACTTTCCTACGTTTGGGAAACCAACCAGTCCAACGTCTGCAATGACCTTCAGCTCCAGCTGAACCCAGAGCTCGTGGCCCTGCTGACCTGGCTGTGCATATTTCGGAGCCTGCATGGTCGGGGTTGCAAAGTTCATGTTGCCAAGACCGCCTTTACCGCCCCGTAAAATGGTCTCCCGTTTATTTTCACCGGACATATCCGCGATGACCTTGCCAGTCTCAAAATCCTTGATGACCGTTCCTTCCGGAACCTTGATCACCAGGTTTTCTGCATTGGCACCGTGGCACCGCTTCTTGCCCCCTTGTTCTCCATCTCGTGCTACATATTTCCGAACATGACGAAAATCTGTTAATGTATTTAAACCCGGATCTACCTCAAAAATGATGTCTCCGCCTTTTCCTCCATCACCGCCGTCAGGACCGCCTGCCGGCACAAACAATTCTTTGCGGAAGCTTACATGGCCGTCTCCGCCTTTTCCTGATTTAATAAAGATCTTTGCATTATCTGCAAACATGGATTCACCTAAATCCTTTCCTGTGTATCAGCAAACGTATGGGATACGTTTATGATGTCTCTGGCAAAAAAAGGCTTCATACCAGTAATCAGTATGAAGCCTTCGTCAGTGTCATTATTCGTTGATTGTTCTCGGGTATACAGAAACCTGCTTTTTGTCTCTGCCCTTTCTCTCAAATCTTACAACGCCGTCTACAGTAGCGAATAAAGTATCATCGCCGCCGCGACCTACGTTCAGACCCGGATGGATCTTGGTACCGCGCTGTCTGTAAAGAATGTTACCAGCTAATACGAACTGACCATCTGCTCTTTTAGCGCCAAGTCTCTTGGACTCAGAATCTCTACCGTTCTTGGTAGAACCTACACCTTTTTTATGAGCGAATAACTGAAGGTTCATTTTAAACATCTCTTACACCTCCTCAAATCGAATTTTTATATACGGTTCTCCGTACGTTTCCTCAATGTCCTCTAAACCAAGGACCAGAGAATTCATAAGGAGTGCTGCTTCCGGACTAATCGTTCCGGTAAAACGGAAACGGAACATCCCGGACTGATCGTCCTCATCTGCCTCAAACTGGTCTTCCGTGAAGTGTTCCACAGAGTTTGCCATGTTGAGGGTCAGGGCAGACACGGCTGCACAAACCAGCTCCTGTCCTTCCTGATAGTCATTGGCAAGGCCTGCATGACCCAGAAAAGAAATCCCATGATAACGATGTTCGGAATCAACAGATACGGTTACGTTAATCATGATTAATTAAGCATTGATCTTGTCGATCTTGATCTCGGTAAAGAGCTGTCTGTGACCATTTTTCTTATGATAGCCAGTTTTTCTCTTGTACTTATAAACGATCACCTTTTTTGCTTTTGCCTCTTTAACTACGGTTCCGGTAACAGTTGCACCTGCTACAGTCGGGCATCCGATGGATAACTCTCCGTTGTTAACTGCAAGAACCTGGTCAAACGTAACGGTTTCGCCAGCGTTTACACCAAGCTTTTCAACCTTAATGATATCGCCTTCTGCTACTTTGTACTGCTTACCACCTGTTGCAATAATCGCGTACATATGGCACCTCCTATTATCATTACTCGCCAGTTTCGGTGTCCGGATCCGATGGACTCGGAACTTTCAAACCTCGCTGTGCGGCACATACTCATGTATATTAGCATGAAATGTTGTTGCTGTCAATCTTATTTTTATCTTTTTTCGAACTTTTTTCGCAGCCCTTTTTCAAAGGGCTTCTGCCCATTTCCGGCCCGAACATTTTCCTGCATAAAAAGCAGTAATTTCGGAAATTTGTCCGGAGTTACTCTCTCACCCACGTACGCGGGGAAAACAAAAGCAGCATTGGGAACAGTTCCAGACGTCCAGCCAGCATGTCAAACATCAGGATATATTTGTTAAACGGATTAAAAATCCCGAAGTTGCAGGTCGGACCCACTTTTGAAAGTCCCGGACCAATGTTATTCAAGGTCGCTGCTACCGCCGTAAAGTTGGTAGTCATGTCGAAATTGTCCAGGCTGATCAGAAGCAGGGACACGGTAAAGATTAAAATATAAGCCACCAGATACGTGTTAATGGAACGCAGCACATTATGCTCGATCGGCTTTCCTTCATATTTCAATACCTTGACGTTCCGCGGGTGGATCAGGGAAGACAGCTCTTTGTTTACGGTCTTCACGGCAATGGCGATACGGGAAACCTTAATACCGCCGCCGGTACTTCCGGCGCAGGCACCCACAAACATCAGACATACCAGGATTGTTTTGGAAAAGCCAGGCCATAAGTCAAAATCGGTTGTGGAATAACCAGTTGTGGTGATGATAGATCCAACCTGGAAGGCTGCATGCTTTAACGCCGTCAGGATATCCGGGAACATACCACGGATATTCCATGTGATGAGAAGTGTGCTGACCAGGATGATCCCAAGATACCCACGCATTTCTTCGCAGTGTAGTGCATCCTTCGGTTTCCGGATCAAAAACAGGTAATATACATTAAAGTTTACGCCAAACAGGATCATGAAAATGGTAAAGATCCACTGCTGCAGCGACGTATAGTCTCCACAGCTGCTGTTGACAATACCGAAACCGCCGGTTCCTGCCGTACCAAAGCTCATCGCCATAGAATCAAATAACGGCATGCCACTGAAAAGCAGCAGGACAATCTGGACGACGGTAATGAAAAAGTAGATCAGATATAAGATCTTTGCGGTCGTGCGCACGCGCGGAACCAGCTTTCCGACAGACGGTCCAGGGCTCTCTGCCCTCATGATATGAATGTTGTAGCCCCCGGCAAGCGGGAGGACTGCCAGGATAAAGACCAGAACGCCCATACCGCCGATCCAGTGGGTGAAGCTGCGCCATATCAGCATACATTTGCTTAAGGCTTCCACATCCGGAAGCACGCTGGCTCCGGTGGTCGTAAACCCGGAAATGACTTCAAACAGTGCATCCTCGAACAACGGGATCTCCCGGCTTAAGAAAAACGGCAATGCACCAAAGAAACTTAATACGATCCAGCTTAAGGAAACTGCCACAAAGCCCTCTTTGGCGTAAAAAACAGTGCTTTTTAATTTTTTATGCGCCAGAAGCCAGCCGCTGATGGCACAAAATAAAGCGACACCAAGAAAATAAAATCCACTCGGCTCCTGATAGACCAATGCCACCACGCATGGCAGGATCATCAGGATTCCTTCAATTCCAAGGACCCAGCCTAAAAAATAAAATACAATTCCAATATTCATGATGCATCCCTCTTATCTTAAGACATCCTTCAGATCTTTCAGGCCCGAATGGGTCGTGACCACGATGACGGTATCGCCCGGCTCGATCGTATCTTTACCACGCGGGGTGATGATCTGTCCGCCGCGGTTGATGCAGGCAATCAGAAGGTTATCTTTAAAGGACAGCTTTTCCAGCGGAATGCCGATGAGCGGTGCGTCTTTTTCCACGCGGAACTCCAGCGCCTCAGCTTTGTTCGCAACGATCTTATACAGGGTTTCCACATTGCTTCCCATGGAATTCTGCATCGCACGGACATAACGGATGATGCCGTCTGCCGTGATCATTTTCGGATAGATGATGCTTCCGAGGTTCATCTGCTGGATGATATTTTCAAACGCGATGCGGTTAATCTTGGTGACCAGCTTTGCCTTGGAAACGCTTGCCGCGTAAAGGGAAAGCATGATGTTTTCTTCATCGAATCCGGTCAGTGCCGCAAAGGATTCGGTCTGGGTAATTCCCTCTTCCATTAAAAGCTGCTGGTCGGAACCGTCTCCGTGAATGATCATGGCCTTTGGCAAAAGCTCACTCAGTTCATGACAGCGGGTCAGATCCTGCTCGATGATCTTAACCTTAATGCAAGTGTCTTCCAGCATCTTGGCGAGGTAGTAAGAAATCTTGCCGCCGCCCACCAGCATGGCGGTTTTGATCGTATTATTGGAAAGTCCGACCTGGCGGAAAAACTCGGTTGCCTGAGATCCGGATGCCACAAAGGAAATTTTATCGCCCTTCTGCAGGCAGAAGCTTCCGCCAGGGATGATGACATCGTTTCCGCGCTCTACTGCACAGATCAGGATGCTGCAGTGAAGACGCGGTCCAACCTCGTATACCTGCATATTGTCAAGCACAGAGTTATCTGGAATGATAAATTTCATCAGCTCCACGCGGCCCTTTGCAAATGCGTCGATCTTAATGACAGACGGGAATTTTAACAGTCTGGAAATCTCGGTAGCTGCTGCCAGCTCCGGGTTGATCGCCATGGACAGGTTCAACTCCTCCCGGATATACTGTACTTCGTTCGCGTACTCCGGATTACGGATTCTCGCAATGGTGTGGCAGTTACCGGCTTTTTTTGCGATCAGGCAGCAGAGCATATTCAGCTCATCGGAGTTGGTGGTTGCGATCAGAAGGTCCGTTTCTTTGATTCCGGCCTCCATCTGCACCTGGTAAATCGCACCGTTCCCCTCTACTCCCATCACATCGATGTTATCGGTCACATAGCGGAGCTTGGCGCCGTCCTTGTCGATCACGGTGATATCATGTCCCTCATTATTTAGCTGTTCGGTCAGGGTCAGTCCGACCTTACCGCAGCCTACAATGATAATCTTCATGCTACATCCCCTTTTCCTATCCCTTTCCAGTCTACAGGCCCTATTTTGTTGTGATCTGGGCAATCTGTTCCCACAGGGGTTTCTTTTCTTTCTTTCGTGTCATTTCCACCAGGTTGAGCGGTGTCATGTCAACAACGGTCGTTTTGACCGGATCCGGCCGCACGGCAGCTTTTAAGGTGTCCATGAGAAGTGCCTTATCCTCTTCCGTATCCATATCGATAAAATCGACCATGATGATGCCGGACAGATTGCGGAGTCTCAGCTGGTGTGCAACTTCCTTTGCTGCTTCTAAGTTGATCAGGCGAATGGTATCAGCGAGATTCTTCTTGCCGGAATATTTTCCGGTGTTCACGTCAATGACGACCATGGCTTCTGTGCACTCTATTATAAGGTATCCGCCAGACTTTAGCCATACCTTTTTCTGACAAGATTGCTCTAATGCATACTCCAGCGAATATAATTTCGCCAGACTTAAAAGCTTGTCCTCATAAAAACGCAGTCCGGTTGTCTCTGAGAGATCTGAAATGCGGAAATATTCTTGCAAACGTGCAAAAAGATCCGGCTGGTCCGTCACAACCTCCTCCAGACTTCCATTTGGACAGTTGCGCAGCGCTTTTAAGTAATCCGGCTCTGCTTCATAAAGAAGACTGTAACAGGTCCGGTACTGCGCAAGGTTCATGACACGGTCAAACTGCTCCAGTAACGCGGAAAGCTCCCGAAGGAGCTTTGTTTCCTGTCCATATGCATTTGTACGGATGATGACACCGGTGCTTTTGCCGTCTAGAAGCTGCTCAATCTGCGGATGCATGCGCTCTTTCCACTCCCGGTCGTCAATCTTAGAAGAAAAGCCGATCACACGCTTTCCGGCAGTCAGGACTGCATATTTTCCGGAAAAATTTAAGTTCCCGGACAGCACGGGATCCTTTGTTTTCACCGCATCCTTTGCCACCTGTACGATGATCTCATCGCCTTCCTTCAGTTTCCGGTCCCGGCCGTCGGCAAACAGCGTGACCTTATTGTCAGTCAGACTGTAGTAGCCAGTACGGCCATCGGAGAAATCCACGAAAGCGGAGTTTAAATTTTTTACGACCTTTTGGACTTTACCAATATAAATATTACCCAGAATGGATGATGCATCCTCCAGTCCAAGCTCCAGAGTCTCCTTGCCGGAAACCAGAGCTGTCAGGACACGGTCATGCCAACGGGTTACGATCAGCTTATTCAATGTCTTCACCAAACGATTCCAGGGTCACGAAGTCGTGTTTTTCTTCGTTTCCCTTATCTGCGTATACTTCCAGGCGGGTAACCATAAGCGCAAACTCGCCCAGTGTTTCGCCGCGGCTTTTTGCGTAAGCGCGAAGCACGGCATCCGGCTTTAAGTTTGCTGCACTTCCGGTCGCAATTTGTAAAAAGATCTTATGGTCCGGACGGGCTTCCATCTGGTAGATCTGCGGGCGGATATTGATCTCTTTCTCTCCCTTTTTGGTCTTCTTTAAAAACAGGATCTCTTCTTTTTTCAGAAATTCCGGGATCCCGGCGAAAAATGCATCCAGATCTTCTGGCTCATAACCCTCCCGGAAACGGACTTCGTAGTCGGCTGCTGCAACTAAGGACATGGCATTGCCTGCATCATCCGGAAGTGCCCGGTAAGAAAGCGCTTCCATGCCCTCTACCATATTTTCATTAATGCGGCGCAGCATTTCTTTGGAAGAATCGGTGCTCAGCACTTCGATATCGACATACTCGCCACGGCTCTCCAGTCCCACGCCGAGCGGAGCCGCAAACGACATGATCTGGTGCGGGCTGAAGCCCTCACTGTAGCGGATATCGACATCGGCACGGCGCATCACCTTCTGGAAATAACGCATGATATCCAGATGACCGATGAATTTCATGGTGCCTTCCTTGGCAAATTTAATTCTTATCTTCAAAGCAGACACCTCCTCCAAATTTTCTCGCGCCGCAGCCGGAACACTGCTGACGGCAGTTCGGAGTTACCTTCTCGCTGATGGCAGTCAGCCACTCGCGCTTTAAGAACTCCTTTGTCACGCCTGCATCGATGAAATCCCACGGGAAGATTTCATCTAAGCTGCGCTCTCTTACGGTATAGAAATCCGGGTCTATGCCGCAGGTCTCGAAGGCCTGCATCCAGGTGTCGTTGTTGAAATACTCACCCCAGGAATCGAACATGGCGCCGTTTTTGTAAACCTCTTCCACAACGCTTGCCACACGGCGGTCTCCGCGGGCCAGAACACCCTCAAGGACCGTTAGGTCAGCCTCATGGTAGTTATATTTTAAACTCTTGCGGTTTAACATCTCCTTGAACTTATCTTTTACGATGTAAGCGCGCTCCAAAAACTCCTCCTTGGTGCACATCTGCGCCCACTGGAACGGGGTAAATGGCTTCGGAACAAAGAAGGAAGAGCTGGCAACAACCTGAACCTTGCCGTTGCGCTGCTCTTTCGGGATTTCGTCGTAGTAGAGCTCTGCAACCTTCTCAGACAGCAGGGCAATGCCCTCCATATCCTCTCTGGTCTCGGTCGGAAGTCCCAGCATAAAGTACAGCTTTACACGGTTCCAGCCGCCGTGGAATGCCTCAGCGGCACCCTTTAAGATGATCTCCTCCGTCAGTCCCTTATTGATGACGTCACGCATACGCTGGGTACCGGCCTCCGGCGCGAAGGTCAGGCTGCTCTTCTTGATATCCTGGACCTTGCTCATGACATCCAGGGAGAATGCATCGATACGCAAAGACGGCAGGGAAATGTTCACGCCCTTGCCCTGGAACTCCTCGATCAGGAAGTTTACGATCTCCTTTAAATGGGTATAGTCACTAGAACTTAAGGAACTTAAGGAAATCTCCTCATGGCCGGTGCTCTTTAACATCCTGTATGCATGATCCTTTAAGAACTCCAGGCTGCGTTCACGCAGCGGACGGTAGATATTGCCTGCCTGGCAGAAACGACAGCCGCGGATGCAGCCGCGCTGAATCTCCAGAACCACGCGGTCCTGGGTTACCTTCAGGTACGGAACTACCGGATTTTCCAGATACGGGACATCGTTCATGTCCATAACCAGTTCCTTGGTAATGGTAGCCGGAATGCCCTCTTTATTCGGGGTGAAGGACGCAATGGTGCCGTCCTTGTTGTAAGCTACATCGTAAAACATCGGCACGTAGATGCCTGGAAGTTTGGCTGCTGCCTCCAGGAAAGCTCTTCTGTTGCCGCCATTTTTCTTGTTTTCTTTGTACAGATCAAACAGTGCATCGTACTGGGTCTCGCCCTCGCCGATATAGAACATGTCAAAGAATACGGCAAGCGGCTCCGGGTTATAGGCACACGGACCACCACCGATCACGACCGGATCTTCCTCCGTACGGTCAGCCGCATGCAGCGGGATGCCGCTTAAATCCAGCACCTGCAGGATGTTGGTGTAACACATCTCATACTGGATCGTAAAGCCCAGGAAATCAAAATTCTTCACCGGATCCTGGGATTCCAGCGCAAACAGCGGGATATGCTGCTCCCGCATCACCTTGTCTAAGTCTGTCCACGGAGAGAACAGACGCTCACACCACACATCGTCCCGCTTGTTAAACATCGCGTACAGGATTTGCATGCCAAGGTGGGACATGCCGATCTCGTATACGTCCGGGAAACACATGGCAAACCGAATGTCCACAAGGGACGGATTTTTCATGACACAGTTCACTTCCCCACCGATGTATCTGGCGGGTTGTTGAACGGTTAATAAAATTTCATCACTTAACGCTAACTTTCTCATAAATCCTTATTTTACCTACATTTCTCACGTTTTTAGCGATAGGTTCATCGCTGTTTTTTAGTTCTTTTTCTCTGATTTTCTCCGTAAGCGTAAAAACACAAATTCTTGTCAAGTGTCTTTTTCTCACGGACGGTTTACATAATATTTTTCGCTCTTACGACAAAAAAATTGTTTCTGAAATACGCACAATTCGGATTTTCCGTTATTTTACGGATAAATCCGCTCTAAATGTACAGATCAGACCGCATTATTATACGGCATTTCGCGTGTTTCCGCAATAGATTCTTTCCCGAAATCAATTTTTCGAGCTTCTATCGTCGAACTTTTTATCAAGTTTTCCGAATATTCGTCAAATCCAGGAACCTCAGAAATCAGGGTTTCCTTCAGAACGATCTCATCATTTTCCAGTTTTACTGGCATGGCATTCAGGAAAATTTTCTCAAATTCCGGAACGTCTTCACAAACTTTTTGGCTCGGAACAACATAGTGTTGCATCGTGAAAATTCCGCTGGAATGTCCGAGTGCGATGGCCAGTTCTTTGATATTGACCTGGTAATGGACCATCAATGTTGCGTATACATGACGCAGATCGTGCCAGTGAAAATCATCCGGGAGACCGTAAAGTTTTTTCATGGAATTGAAATCATCCTTATAGGACCGGCGGTTATAGGCAGTGCCATCCGCCCGATGCCAGATTGTCACCTCGCCTGCATCCTTCCCTTCTGCCTCCGGCGACTGGGTCCACCTTTTGCAGCTTGCGGCTATTTCGTCCAATACAAAATCAGGCACCGGGAGATCTCGAATTCCGTTCCTACTTTTTGTATCGAGACGTTGTTTTGTCCTGCTGCCTTTTTCAAGCCCGGATATATCTATGGGCCGTCCCGCCTGCGCAGTAACATGGAGCACCTTTTTATTATAATCCACATCCCGATAACGCAGAGCGATCAATTCGCTGATCCGGCATCCGGTTGTACAGGCGATAAGGAGCGGGAGGTACAGACCAGGGTATTTGTTTTTTGCTATCAAAAGCATCTGGCCTGCCTGCTCTGATGTAAGTGCGTATTTTCTTTTTTTGCTTTTATGACCGCAGCCATCTTGTTCATTCGCAGCTGCGGCTCTTTCATTCGCTTCTTTTTTGGATACCTGCTTTCGCTTTATGGAAATTGCGCTTGTAGCAGGATTTTTGTTAATCAGAACGTGTTTTTTGGCATACTTGAAAGAAGAGCCGAAGACTCCGTAAGCCGGTGATAAAAGCCCTGGCGTCATGGAATCCAGAATCTTTAAGAGGTCATCATTGGTTACTACATCCATTGTCCTCCCTTTTATTATGGGCAAAATATAATTTTGTATGATGTTCCGGTAACACACAAAGGTGCCGTATTTAATCTTCCGTACCTTTACCATATGTTCATTCAGCCAGTAATCATAAAAATTTTCTGCCAGAATCTGACTTGCGATGTATTCCTTTCTTGCCAGTTGTCCTATGATTTCATTCTTTTTGTCCTGCGCGTCTCTTTGTGTCTCGAAGCTGCCTATCTGCTTTGGGAGAACGGTTCCGTCAGAAAATGTAAGCGAAAAACGGATGACATATTTCCCATGATCCGATGTTATGCTATCGCGGAACTTCCACTCCACAATAGGCCCTCTTGTGATAATATCCTGCATGCTGGCTTTCAATGATATCTGTTTGCTCATACTAAAACACCCTTTCCTTTCTTTGCATAGAGAATTGGGTCGATATGGTGTTCCAGTTCACTGTGGATTCTGGATTCCGCTTCCATATAAGCAGTATAGACATCAAATGTAGTTCCAATATTGGCATGTCCAAGATATTCTGAAACATGCAACAGGATTTCTTCCGGATGGTCCTGATTACGCGTACCGTATTCAAACATCATAGTTGCCGCAATATGCCGCAGGTTGTGAGTCGTGACGATTGGAATGCCGGCATCCGTAAAACCCGGTCACTTTCCTCGGTTTTCGTTGCTTTTATTTCGATTCCTGTTCTGGAAACGCGAATTTTTTTACCTGCGTAATCGACGTCTGAGAGACGTACAGCCTGCCTTCGGACCGTTACCGTCCGCTCTTGCTTATTAAAATCTGTAAAACGGAGTCCTCGGATTTCCCCATACCGAAGCCCGTGCAGCATCAGACAGTATACCACGAACGCCGGGCTTTTCGAAGCTCGGCGTTTTGTGTTGGGAATATGAAATGAGCTGCCGCACGTTAGTGCGACAGCCCCGTTTTTCTATCTTCTACACCAGATTCTTCATATCCTTAAACGCTGTCCGCTCCATCTTCTCCCGAAGGTCATTCCTGATCTTCGCGAAGTCCTCACGGACAAGCTTCTTTTCTTTTACGAGGCACTCACCCGCAACATAAACATCTCTCACATTCGATGCAATCGCGCTATACACAAGAGCCGAATACGGGTCGTATACCGGGAACATATTTGGGGAGTCGGTCTCTACGAGGACGAGATCCGCCTGTTTTCCGGGCTCGATGGAACCAGTGATATCGCCGAGTCCTAACGCTCTTGCTCCCTCAATCGTCGCCATGGAAACGACCTCCTTTGCCGGGAACGCGCTGCGATCGTGGAGCTCATTTTTGTGGAAGTTCTCGCACATCCGCATCT
>ULSV01025819.1_pt1 | contig 62278 bp, 95 predicted proteins | sample 1956991 | NCBI WGS metagenome assembly ULSV01 (sample SAMEA4835717, study PRJEB28245) | human gut metagenome | biome: gut microbiome; material: fecal sample | place: Denmark | collected 2008 | reverse complement strand
CCTTTGTTTTTGTCGATATTTACATTGGTAAAATTACTATATAGTGAATTAACCGCCTGCGTTACATTCGTGGCGTCACCGGCTGAAAGGTCCGTCCCCATACCAAGGCGCTCATACAGTGTATGTACAAAAGCACTGCTCGGAATCTTATTGCCGTCATTTGCATCGATACCAGAAACCATATTCTTTAAAAGAGCATTCTGGTCCAGATTCATAGTCGTTGCAATCGCCTTTGACACCTTACCCAAGACTTCCTTAATGGCTTCTCCAGCAATCAGATTCGCCAGCTCTGTAGCCTGTTCAAAAGCAGTGTTGATAGTCAATGCACCGTCTTCCCCGACAGTGATATCATCACTGCCTTTAACCATGCCAGCAGAATCCTGTTGAGCTGTTTTAGCGCTTATCTTTCCCTCTTCATTTACTTCTGTTGTCGTACCGTCCGGCATAACAGTTCCAAGGCTGTCAACCGTTGCCTTTTTTGTGCCCGCTGCCGACACCTGCCAATATGCCGTATCCGTAGGCAGTGTTCCAATCGGCGGTCTTGCTTTCGCAACATAGCTACTTCCGTCGTGTTCAACAAGATTGCACGCTTCATATTGTGTTTCGGCACTCCAAATGCCCTTTGGCACGATAGCCACATGTCCGTATGATACTGCCATTATGCTAATACCTCCATTTCTGTATTTCCTGCTTCTCCATACAAAACTCCGTCTTCAAGCCAAAATCTCATGCCCTGTGCCTTTTTATCACTCATTAATTGGCCCGTGGCAAAATCAATGTAAAACTGCGGCACCACAAGGCTTGCCGCTGCATCTATCTGATCTTTCAACTTCTGTGCCTGCTGACAGTAATACTTCGCATTATCCTCCGCGTCCTCAGGCGCAACACCGCCAACAGCATAGCGTTTCGCATCTTCTGCGCTGGAATATGCTTCACTGGCTTTCTTCCTGGCAGAGTTTTCACTTTCTGCCGCATCATTGGCAGACTGCGCAGCTTCCGCTGCCTTAGTCGTAGCCATACTGGATTTTTCAGATGCGGTCTGTGCATCTGCTGCCGCTGAATTGGCACTAGCTGCAGCATTGGTAGCTTTCTGGGTTGCTATAGCTGCCTGCGATGTTGCCGTCTCTGCATCTTGCGCAGCTGATGCCGCATTCGTAACCGTTTCTGCTGCTGACTGCTTGGTCCCTTCGTAATAATACTTGGCATTATCGGTTTCGCTGCCCTCAAAATCTGCATCCCCGATAGTATACCGCTTAGCAAATTTCTGATACTGCAACGCCGCATCCCTGGCATTTTGAGCATCCAACATGTACTGGCGAAACTCTGTTTGAATGGTTGGGTCCAACTTGTCCATAGTGACCGAGCCGTCTATGATGCTGGCTGTCACTTCACGATCTGTCATAGTAAGAGCGATCGTCGCAGAACTCTTGAACGTATTCAAGAATTTCCCAATATCGACCTGCTTCTCAGTCCCGTCTGCCAGCGTGAGAATGATGATGCCCTCGTCCGTCACATCAAAGTTGGTAACAACTCGTTCGATATCCAAATCGTATGTATCAATACCGCCGCCCAGTTTTGTGACGGTAATAACCCCAGTCTTCGCATCTACATTTACGGATTTTACGAGCGTGTTTGCAATTTCCATGGATAATTTAGAAGCATCCAGCTGAACAATTCTGGTATCTGCCTCCTTGATACCATTTTCCATGTTTAAAAGGTTTTTTCGGTTTAAGGCCGTCCGCTGCGATGGAAGGTTCTGCCAGTCAGTTATGATATAAAAAGCTTCGTATGCCATTAAGCTTCACCTTCTTTCTCTTCATCGTCAGCCTGCGGAAGGTTGCGAATAATATTTGCCGCATTGTACAGCAACGCTCCCTGATCAGGACCCGTCACAGAAATTTTATCTAAAGAAAATAAAATCAGCTGTCTTTGTTCTTCCGATAACTTATACATCTTGAACTTCCTTTCCGACCAGCCGTTTCAGCTGATCAATTTCTCTCTGTTGGCCCTGCACCGCCGCTACCAATATCGGAATATAGTTGGTGTACGGAATCGTATAATACCCATCATGTCGACCATATAGCGGCATATCGCAATCATGCCTTTTACAAATCTTTCTCACTTCCTGAGCAACAAACCCCATTCCTGGTATGTCGCCATCATTCATCCGAAATGATACAGGCCGAAGCTCAGATATGAGATCCAAAGCCGTTTCGGTTGGAATTTTCTTGATATCGTGTTTCAGTCGTTTATCGCTCCACCACTCACCGGCTACAGTGCTGTATATTCTGCTGCATCGAATACTGCTATTACAATCTATATAGCCAGCAGTTAAAGAATTAATATTGGCATCTTGCTGCACAATCAAATTGTCGCATGTGTGGGAACTTGCAATGAGTATGGAAAAATACCCTGTGTTTGTCGATGATGTAGAACCTATCTCAATGCTTTTTGCAACCACCTTACCAGTCTTGGCATCTACTGTAAAAATTCCATCTGCTACGTTGATACTGCCCTTAAATAGGCCATCAATAACGGTCAATTTTCCCTCTGGCGTAAGGGAAGAAAATTCGGCATCCCAGCTAAATCGGTTACCCTTGATGGAGATTCCATCACTTTCTACAGACAACTGAGAAGACACATCCCCTTTGCTGACTTTCATTGTAATAGAATCTGACAGCAATTTGAGCTGTGCGTCCGTATAATCATTCAAATTCTTCACTGCTAAAGAAATCTGATCAGCTTGTAGTTTCAATGCCGATTCCGCTTCGCCGGCACGCTTTGCTTCTGCAGCAATGGCTTCTGCTGTCTGCTTAAATTGTGTCTCCACATTCTCTTTCAGGTTCTTCATATCGACCGAAACCTGTTCAACAGACTTTTTGATGACTGCAGATTTTCCTTCCAGCTGGGTGATCTGATTCTGGATTCCAAAATTTTCCTCATACTCAATACTGCCAGATGCCTCAAAAGTGTCCTGCATGCCTTGAATGCCAGTCATGGTCCGTTTCAAGCAATATGTTTCGATAACATCATCAGTCGTATAGCATACAAGACCGTCTCCGACCTCTACCCACGGCAGGCCCGGAGCCGAAATTTTGCAGGGCCTATATGATCGGCCCGAAATATTCTCATAAGCGACCGCAGCGATTTGATTCAGCTCATCAGAAGATTTTCCATATACTAGAAAATTGCCCTCAATAACATAGGTGTTGCTGCCCTTGCCATAAAGCACACCGATATCGCCCTCTTCCTGCCGGATCTGTAGGCGGTCAATCGGAGTAACGATATAGTCCTCATAAGAGGTTTCTGACTGTTTGTAATACAAAAGTTGTTCCGCATCTGTCTCTGATCCAAAGTCACTCGGGAAAAGGTCATCGTCTGGAAACAATGTTTCGGACGGGTAAAGACCTGCGCATGCCAGAAACTGATATCGCAGACGGCCAGTCTTGTCAATGTGGCCAAAGCATCCATTGATTTCGCATATTGCCTGCAGCACATCAAGACCGCTCATCTGTTCTGGGTCAATGGTCTTAGTCACCTGCATATCATCAAGCGGGAGATCCGTATCAAATTGCTGTACTCCAACATGATCACAAAGACTATTCCGAAATTCTTTGAGCGTCATCGGAAATGTAAGGCCTTGATACCATTCAGACACATCCGTACTAAATTTCCGCATCCGGTCATATGCGGTTATCTTTTTTAACCTGCGGTCTGCCTGCCGGACAAAGCTGTCTACGGTATAAATACCCATGGACATTTCATAATATCCGACTTCACAGGTGACCATGAATTCTTTCCCGGTCAAATCCTGTTCCACATCAGCAACAGTGATTTCAAACTGCGCTGCATTGCATTCTCCAAACACAAGATCATCTGATTCGCACAGACTCTCAGTGATAGTCAATGATTCTGTCAGCATCTGGCGATTATCAATCACATAGGACGGCTCCTGCTCAACTGGAAACAAATCTTCTGACGGGAACAAGGTTTCTTCCGGATAGAGCAGCTGAATATCGGAATCAAAAAAACGCAGCTTCCATTTGCGCCGCGTCTGTTCGTTCAAATTATCCTGCCAAAATATTCTTTTTACTTTTTCTGGCACAGCCAGCATCTATCTCACCTGCCTAATATTCTGTGATCGTTATGGTTATCGGCTTATACAAGATGTCCTTTTTCTTTTCATCCACATTCACAATTTCGTATGGCACATCCGCAATGTAAAATGTTCCAGACACATAGGATGACTTATTTGGATGCCAGTATTCAATCTGGCATTGGACCCGTGCCCCATGCTGGATAAACTGGTTAAGCCGTTCAATATCCGCTTGATGCATATAGTGGGTGGAAAACTCTACAGACGTAGCCGTATGTGGCAAAGCGTTTCTGTGCAATTCCCCATTGCCATCGCGATACGGGTCAAGGTCCATAATCTGATCTGGCGTGCATTTATATGATTCAAACGCAATCAAATCGTTCGGAAATACACTGCCATTGATTTTTAAAAGCCAGCCCTCAAATGCCACAACTCACCACCTCACATAAAAAAAGAGATGCCCACTTTCTGGGGCATCTCGGTAACCATTCTATTTCATGGTATCATTTTACCATATCAAATACGGCATTTGTGGCAATTTTGGCGCGGACAGTCATTGAAAGTTATTAATTAGTCATAAAATTTAGCTATAGACGATGGGCGGGGGAACATATGATCTATATAGTAATTTTACATTTAAATCAATCATTGTCTATGGTGCCGAAACGTATGTAGCGAAAGAAATTCAGATTGACGATATGGTACTTTTTTATATCAAGATCACTATAAAAAGCCCAAAAGACGCATGGTCAATAAATTGTGGACTCCCTGCACCAAAAAATGGAGAAATATATTTTTTTGATGTTACTAATACATATAAATTTCAAATAAATACTGGTGGAACTGTTCACAATGCAGTTTTGTTGCAATCTGGAACGTATGTTGCGAACTTAATATATGTCATTGATAAATGATTATTTTTTACTGTAACGATAACACTGCTATAGTAGCATAGTCATTTAATATAACAGTATATGAGCGTTGATTAGCATCGACAGTGATATTGCCTGGTAGATTACCATACAAAGGATCATATTGTATCTTTTTTCTGTCCCATGTAATTGATATAATTCCAAAAAAAGGAGATACTGATTCTCCAGTAGCAGAATATGTGTATCCAATAATCAAATGCAGAAAATGATTGTCGATATTTTGAATTGTAAGAGATGGATTATTACCATTTGCAGTTTTAACAGACGCTTTATTACTATTTCAGGCAAAACAAAAGCGTAGTCAGTCCGGCTGGGCGGTGTATCCAGCATCTCAGGTGCTCACAATGGAGTGCGTCGGGAACCATTTCCGACCTCGGAATAAATACGCTTTATCTATTATACCAGATTGTATTGCTACATCAAGAGCCAAATAGTATTCTAGGTTTCCAGTTCCTGCCGCTTAAGGAATCGGTCAATCTTATCCCCAATGGCACGCCGAGAAAATCCTATCTCATCACCGATTTCTTCATCAGTCTTTCGCTCAACATACTTCAAAGCCAAAATATGCTTTATCTCGATTTCTTCCGGCGGCAAGGTCTCCAAAAACGATTCTATGTCAAGCTTCATGTCCTCAAAGAGCTGCTGATTTCCTTTTAAATCAATAATGAGCTGTCGAACAGCCTTTTCACGCATCTCTGTATTCTTCACGGTCGGGCCAGAAACAACAAAATGGCATTCAGCGAACGGAAACTGCTGCATGGATCCCTTGACTACGCCATAGGTTCCCTGTGCCGGATGATCTTCGTAATATTTCACACGGCGCTGGATCCGCTTAATCTCGGATTCAAGATATGTATAGGTTGCAAGGTAATCTCTTGTCAGAACTTTAATCATAATTGCAATCTCCCCTCTCTAAAACATGCGTGGCATTACTTTCACTTCTGCCACAAAACCACCCTCTAATGACATTTCAAGCTGCGCCAAAGAATCTGCCGCATCATCATGCTCATTCTCACCAATCTGAACAAATGTTGTTGTTTCATCCATGGCATCATCATATTCTTTACTGCGTCTGTATCTGTGAACTCCTGGTGGGTCATTCTTTGCAGCCTCATCTATCAACCGGTTAGGTGCCAAAAATAAAAATCTTCGCTTAATATCACCAGAATATTGAATGATTTTTGCCATTTTAGCCATTTTATTTGGCGCTCTAGTTGATGTTATGGAACATCTGTAACCCCGTCGCGACAGATCATCGCCGACATACTTTGCATACATATCACCGCCATTGTTTGCCTCGAAGTTGATCTGCTGAATCTTATTTCCGACAATTTGCCCCTCAACAATAGGAATTGTCACTTCTTTTACACCCCTGTTGAATGTCCAATCAAAGATATAAACATCCCCATTGTCAAATTCTGCACCAATCGGCATTGAAAGGCTGTCACCGCCGCCCCACGCAACATCACATGCGGTTACTGTTCGTACAAAACCACTTTCTGGTAGCAATCCGTAGAAATACCGCAATTCATTCTCTGGAAGAAGAAGTCCCTCACGAACAAACGGTTTCTGCATGAACTTCGCCCACCATTCGTTCGGATCCAACTTGGCCCGCATATCGTGATAATATTTCGTAGAAAATCCACCATATTCATACTGGAAATTGGATTCATCATTTTCATCAAGCGCCGGTATTTTTCTGAATCGGTACCGCGGATCATGTGCACGCTCTTTTTCCAGACGGCCAAGAGGGTCCATTACGTTCCAACGGGTTCCTACCATTAATTCGCGGGATCCGTCGTTTTTACGGTCTACCAAGATATTTAGGTAATCCTGATATCTGTTTTCCAGTCTCGTAGGGCTTAAACTCTCCTTACGGTCACGAATGAGGTCATCGACGTACAGGTAGCCGTCATCGGATATATCAACCGCACCAGTCCATGTACCGTCAATACCTCGACAGGTCAACGTAGCGAAGCTCTCAACAGCATCCAGATACATCTCGTTCTTTTCTGCTGATCGGCTTGCAATGCGCGTTTTTGGGAATATCTCGCGGAATGTATATTCTTCACTCTCAATCAGCTTTGCCGCATCTGTATAAAAACGGTCTGCCAAGATTCCACTGTGTCCGCTCATAGCGTTATGGCTGGCCGGACGTTTTCCCATTACCCATGACATGAAGAAAATACACAAAGTCGATTTTCCGACTCGCGGCGGGAGTGAAATACCAAGGAAGTCTATCTTTCGGTCTTCAAGGTCCTGCAGATCATCCACAACAATCTTTAAGGTTTTTCTTCGTGGAAGATAGAACTTTTTCTTCGGTCTGCGTTTCTTCTCCATGTACAGCAAGTAGGAATCAAACAGATGTGGTGCCTCGAATTTCAGCACATCCCAATACAGCTTGTCCCACTGCCTGTCACCTGTCTGAGCATATCTGTTCGCCGCACATTTCTTGATATACCCAGAGTACGCCATAACGAAGTCTCGACCGTCCAGCGTAATATCTGGGTTATCTTCCATGGCATACTGCAATTCTGCCAGCAAATAACTCAATGATTCATAAGTCGGCGGTGTTTCCAGTTGCCGTTTCAGACCATTGATTATTGCTCTATGCCCTTGAAAATCCATAAAAATAGAGCCTCCTTCCTCTGATATTCCCCAAAGGTCGAAGGCTCATTAAGGCTCTCTTTAAATCAACCATATTTATTTAGTTTAAAAAATCCGTACTTTTTAAACCATGAAAGATTTTAGTATTGAAACATTTGAGTATTTGAACTATTTTCAATAATCCGGCATCCCAAATTGCTTATATGTAGCAGTGAACGAATATTTTCTTCCACACTTGCAACAGGTCTCCGTTATTGTTATCTCTTTCTTCTTATCATCACAATGGCACTGTGTATCACTGCTTTTGAATCTACATCCACCAGTCAAAAAGCAGGAAATTCTCTTCATTCTTCCTCCCTGTCCACATCTGGATTGTACGGGCATTCCGGACATCTGGAAACCCATTCTCCGTCATCGTTGATATAACAATCATCACCATATCCGGTGCATTCGTAGCAATAATCATCCATGCCTTACTTCCTAGTGTTCTCCCATACATCCAAAAACAGCCATTGAGTAACCATGCTCATGCGATTTCGCAAATATTTTTACCAGGCATTTACCATCTGGCGTTTTAAATTCACATTCTTTGCACCGGAAAACAAGGTCTTTCTGCTTTTCTGTTTCTTCACAGTTCATGCACCAATTTTTGCAAAAAATATCAAGACCATGTACCGCCTCTGTCACGTTATCTGCGTTTTCTCTTACAAACTTTTCCACGAATTCCACCTCAATACCAATTCACAAGAAAATTTCTCCCACATTTGCTATTCCGGCACTTATGCGGCATCCTGAAAATTCTCGTTTCTGGCAGAATCTTCACAGCCTTTTTCCCGCACCACGGGCAAACCGCCCAACGGCTTCCGTCCGGAAAAACCTTGACATCTGCTATTCCGTCAAAACCTTCCTCCGGCTGATTCATGCACCGCTTAAAAGCATCATGCTCTATGCCATTAATCACATCAGCCATACTCATTGTTCCTGCTCCTTATTCTTCCTCAGCTTATCAGCTTCTTTTACCAGATTGTGCGGTATCTGCAGCACTGTTATCAGCTTCACACCAGTAAATATGTACGCCTTGTCCGCATAAAGCCGAATTTGATTCGCTGAGTGATTACGGAAATAAAGGCTGTCTACCCACTTTTTCAGATTTCCGGTCAGATCACTATGCCTAAGACCTTTCTCATACGCTATCTTTGCAATCCGGTCAGAAGATTTCTCTTTCAAACCGCACCGCTGTTTCATTCTCTGCTTTGCATGTTTAGTTACGATCATCAAATCCACCTCTTTTCGGACAAAAAAATACCAACCACCGAATATTGATGGTTGGTATTTTTAATAACTTAATCATACTTCTTCACAAAATCCATAAATTGCTTTCTGGCCTCCGCATATTTTTGTGACAGTTCATCGGCGTTCTTCTGTGCTTCATCTAATTCCTTACGATTTTCCTTTAAATAACTCTTCATAATCTGCAGTTCTTTTTCTTCTGCATCTCTTAATTCAAGTTTACGCCCTAAAAGAGCATCATACAATTTATCTCTTTCGGCAATGTAAGATACAGCATCCCCATACATAGGGTATTTGTCCTTATATTTCTGTCCTTCCTCGCAGTCCGGGCAATAGTAATAATCAAATTGGCATCCCTCAATTGCCTTATCATACACTAAGTCCATCGACATTGTTCCCGGTGCATCAAGCCTGTCAAATTCTCTATCAAATTTTTCTCTATCACAAGCTTTGACAATTTTAATTCTTCCCCTATTGTTACATTTCGGGCAAAAATTTTTTGAACTCGTTACATGTCTTCCGACTCCCAAATTTTTGATCAGTTCCATTGTATATTCCCCCATTCTTGCGTAATAAGGAAATTATACCACTCCAACCATCAATATTCAATTGTCAACGTACAACTGGGCCAGCCGGATTCGAACCAGCGTATCCAGGAGTCAAAATCCTGTGCCTTACCGCTTGGCGATAGCCCATCATGCCATATCATAGATACGGCGCGCTTCCGTCAGCAACTTGCTCAGGACCAGAACTGTGCTTGTAAGTTCAGCATTTATATTCCGTTCCTTAGTAAGAAGCTTATATGTTCTTTTACAGTCCTGAGAGCATCCATCTCGTTCAGCTTCCAGATAACTCTTCATGTCCTCCAGATCATTGACCTTGCTTTCCAACTCGTCAATATGAGCATCTAATTCGTGGAACCGTTTCTCCAAATGTTCCCGAGGCCACTTGCGGACCTTATCCATCTCAATCATTCTCCTACACCTCCATTTCATTAAAGCCGACAGAGGGATTTGAACCCCCGACCTACTGATTACAGGTCAGTCGCACTGCCAACTGTGCTATGCCGGCATGTAAAGGGCGTGTCGTTATTGCCCAACGCACGCTCCACTGCTTACACGGCAGCCGCTCATGAATTGCCCCGTGGGTCTTACACTCATCCTGCTTGCTTTACGCGCTCCCGCGGGCAATGCGGAAACAATCCAGAAGTGCGGAGTCGAACCGCAAACTTTCTCTCCCTGTTTTATGATGTGCATCGCTGCTTTACCACTAAGCTACTTCTGGGAAATGGACCGTCAGGGACTCGAACCCTGGGCTGCCCGGTTATGAGCCGGGTCCTCTAACCAACTGAGTTAACGGTCCTAATCTTTATGCTTTGGAAATAATATAGGTTTCCCCATTCAGAGTCATGGTTCCGCATACGTTGGAATTTTTGATGATTTCAACTGCCATATCTACCGCTTCTGCAGCTTCCTGAATATCCTGGCTATATTCTTCATCCCAATTTTCATTTGCATAATTTTTCAGGGATTTCAAAACCTCAATGCACTTTTCTTTCTCCATTGTCTTGCCCTTCCTTCATTGTCTTGCCCTCATAAACCGCAGACTATTTACTCAGAGAGCCTTGGCACGTCCAACTCTTTGTGCCTTACCTCGGATGTACGTTGTTTACGCAGTTCTCCGCCTCTACTAAATCCTCTGCGTCATTGTCAATGCGACCGCCCCTGGCAGAATGTTCACACACCAACAATGAATGCGCGTACTGCTTAAATTACACACCGTCCTTCAGCTTCACGGGCTTCAGGCAAGTGCATCCGTGCACAAATACACTCCGATGCTTTTCAGCAGCCATTTAACAATCTCTCTGAGGCGTTGCGCGTACTCTCAGTTCATCCGGGAGCGACCCGGCAACATCGGAAAGGAAGGATTCGAACCTCCGACCCCCAGATTAATAGTCTGAGTGCTCCCACCAACGAGCTGCATTCCGATTTTCAACCTGTAAGAAATTCTTACAAGTTCAACCATTCGGGAATTCCGAACAGTTGGAATGGCGAGAAATGGAATCGAACCATTGACCTGTCAGCTGTATTATCGCGCGCTTCTGACCGCTCATGCCATTGAGCTATCTCGCCTTACCGGCATCAGCCGGTTAGCAATAAATTATTCGTGCTATGCCATGCACTATGCGGTTTTTAAGGTTCCTATCGTGTTACCGCCAATCTACACGCTGCTCTATTATTTCGGATGCGTCCCCAAGCAGTAGTCGGACGGATAACCTCACGGCGGTCATAAACCGCCTTAACAGCCTATTTGCTATGAGGTTAGAGGCTACTAAATGAATCAGCATACCTGCAATATGCTGAAAAGATAGAATGGGAGTCGAACCCATGACCTCCTACCTGTTTTAAGGCAGGCGCTCTTCCGTCTGAGCTATCTATCCTCCGGCTTTTCAGCCGTATCGTTCACATATTCACATTATTCAGATAGCGCGGATTTCTCAGCAACTTACCGCATTAACACGTTGCCATTGGCCCGCGATACTTCTGTGTGCTGCTTCGTTTTGTAGGATTCGTAATACCACAACACACTCCATATCAAGGCTTCATTCACTCTGGATGCCTCGACCGCAAGCATTGATATGGAATCCCACTTTTCCATGCTACTTGCGACCTTTCTGCCCTTCTTACCGGGCTGTCGCATATGAATTTAACCCACTCCACCAAAAGGAACAGGACAATTCCGAAATAAACAAAAATCATTCAGTCACCTATTTAGCCAATCATTGTCAAGATAGTAAAATCCGAACACCGCCGCTCCAATGAGGATTATCCATGCAATCCAGAAAATCCATGTACGGGAAGATGTCAACTGTTCAACAGCAGTTTCAATATCTGTATCGAGGAAAAATCTTGAATCATCTGAAATTGTTCCATTCCTCAGATCTGTATAAATGGTTCCTTCGCACTCAGTCGGAACGGTGTAGTACTGAAAGCGAACATGTGATGATTCTTGGATTGTATCCACATATTGATCGTCCGGCATTCTGATTTTTTCATAAGCCATTTCTGTGCCTAAAAATTGGATCTTCTGGCTGTGAATACTTTCACTATCAAAATAATCCCATGTGTAATATACTTGGGTTACTGTTGTTTTCCCAGAACGAACAATTCGTGTGTGCATATTGTAATGTTCTTCGACCTTTTCAACGTACAAATAATCGCCGCCGATTTCTGGATACGTCACCGGGTCCACAGCTTGCAAAGTGCCATACACAAAAGCATTCCCGACTGAGGTATCCATGCCGTAGCGAAACTGTTCTGGATCCGTAATCTGCAGCGCAGTATAATACTCGGAATTTCTTTGAATCTGCCAAGCATCAATCTTGCCCGCTATGAAAAATCCAAGAATCATCATAACTGCGATAATCGTGATACTCGCAATGACCTCTCGTTTGGTTATCTCCATATCAATCTCCGAACAGATTTGTCGGTGCATCTACCGGAGCGCCATAATCTAAAAGGTCGTATGCCATCGGCTCATATCCTACCCAGTTTAAAAAAACTCTGGCCGGAAAACCTTTTACATATCTCCGGTACGCTCCTGCCTGCTTGTTGTAGTTGGACCGATACTGCGCAATCAGATTTTCGGTTGTTGAAAGCTCTGTCATGTACTGTTTGTAGTTCTCGTTGCTCTTAAGCTCTGGATAATCCTCCGCTACAGCCGAAATGGCCATGGACACATTTTCGATTCCAGCTGCGCCGCCGCGACCGTCTACGATTGCCTGCAGGACCTCAGCCTCATGCTTATCATACTGCTTAACCGCATCCACCAGATTCGGAAGCAGGTCGATCCGCCGTTTTTCCTGTACATGAATATCAGATTCTGCCATTTCAACCGCCTGTTCAAGCGCTATGGCCTTATTCTGGCTACTCTGCACGCCAAACACGCATGCTCCACCAACAAACACAACCGCCAGCGGAATCAGCAGTGCTAATTTCCAATTATTCATTTGTTCTCACACTCCCCTTCATCAATCTTTAACCAGTCATAAAATTTTTGTAATGCTTCTGCGAAGGTCATATTATGTTTTTCTGCCACGCGATGAATTCCCTCGCTGAATGCTGTAGCCGCCATTACAGTATGTTCATACAGATCTGCATTCGTCCAGCATCGGCATTTTCCGTCTTTCTTCCGCCAAGCAATCAGAACTTTCATAGGCAGCTCCCTTCGCTCATCATATACTCTGCTTCGATTTTCTGGCATAGAGCATCGAAGTTGTCAATAGCATATTCACCTTTGATGAGGTATCTTTCAATACCGTATTCTCTGGCTACTGATCTTTCAATCTCGCATCCAGAAAAACACCATGCATTATCTAATCCGATAAACACATCGGCAGTTGCCAGAAGCTCAAGAGATTTTGCCAAATACCAAATAGGACCGTTTACTCCAAGCGGAGGATTCTCACTAATATAGCTATCAATCAGCTCCAATTCTTCACCATGGTACGCTTCTGCGATAATCTTCATCTTAGCGATGCTATCTTTGATTTCCGCTTCTGTTCTGCCCTTCATTGGCACACTCACAAACAATTTTTTCATAAACTCACGCTCCAATCATAATTAAAACCGTGTTGAACACCAGCAACCCTACGACAAAAGCGCTCACGGCCCTTGCTTCCATAGTTTTCTCGACGAACGCAGAAGATATTGTCAAAGCAATACCCAAAATTGCATTCAGTGTATATACAGCACCTTTCAATATCTCCATGCTATACCTCCATAGTAATCAGTTCGGATTGTGGCAGTGTTTCAATCCATTTGCATAATTCGCGCCATTCATCCAGTTTATGATTCATTCTGGCGTGATACATATTTCGAAGCACCGCATAATTCAAAAGGACGGTCCGCTTCTGATTGTAACTGGAAGGCAGAAGCTGGATCATATCGTACCAGTACGCCTTGTCCTTTGTTTTCACATACTTTAAGCGGATGGTTTCCAGACAATCCACGATGGTCTGCATATAAGCTTCGCTCTCCGGTGTCAGATGATCGTGGCTGAAATCATCCAGTTCAAATGCCTTACTGTGGATCTTATGCATTGTGCTGCAGCTATTGGATACTGTGCCGACCTTATAGGTTTCGTACTCTTTCCACCAGTACAACGGGGCGGTAATATCGCAAGTGACTATGATAAACCGCATGAACTTCGAATGATCAGCACCGGACTTGACCAGTCGCTTCATAAGGTCAATGTCTTTTTCACCAATTTGCATATGACCGGGCCAGAATAAGCTATCGCTCTTATCCCAAGAGTTCATTGGATTTCTCATGCCGCGGATAGCTGCTTCCCAGCCAAACACCTCTGTTTTCTCAATTTGAATCATAACCAATTCTCCTTTCCGGCCTCATATGCATAGTGTAATAAAGAAATTGCATCCAAGAAAAATCCGATAAAGATCAAGACCTTACACCATGTTGGAAAGTCAAAGTAATATAACATGTATAAAATAACTACCTTGGCAAGCATAATTACCTCCGTTCTTCGACCCAGTCATAGTTCTTTTCGTTTTTCAGTTCCATGGCCTTATCGATATACCAATCTGCCTTTGCCATGTCTCGATCGTGCGATCCTTTGCTGTCCGCGCGGTAGCGATACTTCCAGGCATTGCATACGCAGAAATTAATAACCGCTTCTTTTCCGAACACCGCAAGCATCTCGTCAATGCACTCATACTGGTGGCTATTGTAGTGGTCCGGATGATTTACCGGATCATCCTTACTATCAATTTCAAAATGATCAATTTCAAACGGAAACACCATACCAATGGGATCTTCCGCAGCTTCGCAGGTCTCTTCCGGATGCGGCGGCCAATTAAATCCGAACACATCGCACCGGTCTATCTTCTCTATGTACTGGTCATAATTATCGCTGCTGTTAGATCCGCAGACCAACTTATCAGAACACCTACGAAGATATTTGCACTTCTCGCACTCTTTCATTACTGACCTCTCTTTTCCCAGTCAATGCAGCTGTCGGTTTTCTCAACCTCAAGGCTGTAATTGTCGCTATCTTCATTAATGCAGGTCCACTCACCGTCAATCAATTTGCAATATTTACAGTTACCGCAATAGCTCATTCTGCTTATCCTCCAAAAAATGGTTTTAATCAAATATCGTCCGGTTTCCGATGATTGGCCAAATAGGCGTCAAATCCATTCGGATATCGTGCAATAAGCTTGTCCACGTTTGTTTGCATGACCTCATTCAATGTTATTCCGACAGAATCACAAATCATAGCCAAATACCACAAAACATCTCCGCACTCTTTCTTTAAATGTTCAATGTCGATACCTTTCTCATGAAAGATACCTTTCTTCACCAAATCAGCAACCTCACCCGCTTCACCGGTAAGACCAAGAACTCCATTTAAAAGATCGCCCGTGGTATATCTTGGATTTTTTACACTTTCAAGAAGCCGGTATATACTGCGATTGTCATTGGTTCGCATGGCTAAATTCTGATACTCATTTCCGTTCATTGATCTATCCTCCAAAATTCCTTTTTATTTTTGAAAAATTTTTGAGATACCCATACGGCGCATGGATTACTCAATTTGCTCAAACGTATTCGTCTCTGGGTTATACCGGTATGGCTTACCATTCGGGGCGTAATACGCTGATGGTGCGGTATCATATCTCGCACCGATTAAATAACCATTCCAAAAATACACAATCCGTGTTACCGAATCATAGTAGAGATAATTTCCAATCTCAATCAGATTACCCACTCCAAATGTATTGCCGCTTAATTCACTGCCCTCAGATACATTGACATGTACCGGTTCAGATTTCTTACAATCATTCTCACAACCAGTCAATAACAACGTTCCGGCAGCTAATGCAATTAAAATGCTCTTTCTATGCTTCATCATGGTTTCATGTACTCCTAATGCTCTAAGGTACTTATGGGTAATGGTAATTGAGGGAAGTCTTTTTTATTTTAAAAAAATTTGAGGGACTAACTAGCGCCGAAAAGCCTTTCCACTAGACCCCCTCCCCCGTGCCAATCTGCACCCAGGTGAATGAATCCATAGTTGTCTGACATTTTGTGTAATTGTTCCCCTGTATCAACCAGTCAGCCACTTGAATTACTCTAACTATTCGTTAAACAACGCTTTTACGAATAATTGAAATTGTGGATAACTCTGGAAAGCTAGTAAACACGCGGCTTTCCAGACTTCAAACAATAGCAAACGAATTGTATAGAATTGTGTCTCATCCAGTTTCTTGCAATCGTCTGACAATATGCCCCATTGTCAACAGCTTTTTGGGGCTTAATCCGGCAGATCTTCGGGCGATTCCGGCAGCAGGTCGACCACGCGCGCCCTTGCGGCGATCTCCTCGCGGCTGTACTCCGGCAGCAGGTCGTTGCCGTTGCTCTGGATGATCTGAATGTTATCGCGATAGCCGTAGTTGGCTTTTAGAGCAAACATGCAACCGATGTTGCCCGTCTGGATCACCTCGTCATACAAAGTTGATTCACATTCTGACTTCCATTTTTGGGCCGATTCGGAGTGTCCAGAGCTTACCCGCCCGGCATATTCCCCATTTATCCAGCTATTAACTGTATCTTGGCTAATACCTACCATAATGCAATATCTCATAATAGTAGGTTTAATCCTACAAGTACAACAGATACATGTATATATATCCCATAAGATATTAAGCTGCTTTATATTATTAATATCTATCTCAGCTTTATATTTACGTTTAATATCTTTTAATAACTCTGTTAATCCCTGTGAAGTACATACATTGATGTTAGGGTGTCTAGCTATATACTCATTAGCTATACTCATAACAGTATTAACGATATGCTCTATATACTCTCTTTCCTGTTCTCCTTTATCGTCAGTGTCAATCTCTATAATGATCTGATCCACTTTGTAATCATCCTTGGAGTTGTTGTTATAAGCCATTTCTCTATACCTCCTTTCCTGGGTGTTTATATCTGGTCAATTATTATTCCGTTTACTGGTTAAACTTCAACCTTGCGTTAGTGATCTTCGCCGTTCCGTCAGGATCGCAGGAGAAGCCCTCAAACAAGGAACGCACATTCTTGAAAAACTCCCATGCTTCTGCACCTCTCAGTGCTTTTGTTCTACTCGTTCTAGTTCCCATGCTCTTTATATACTCCTCTCGCGTCCGTATTTGCCGTTTCCTGCTGTTTTATGTCGTTCCGTGGACATTTTCCCGCCTAGCCTTTAAAAATCGATTTACGGGCAAATAAAAAAGCCTTGGCGAAATAAGGCAGACTTTTAACATCTACCCTATAACGTCAAGGCCCCTCGGACTGGTTATACTTCCGGGCACTCTCGTGGGTCCCGGGTCTGCATATGTGGTCTAGATCCCGCGGACTCGCACACATGCACGCAGTTATTAAATTAATTGCTGAATTGCTGTTATCATAAACGCTTTACTTTGTATTGTCAAGCATAAATTTATTTCTTTCAATCCACGCCCGCAAAAGAGCGAATAAAACGGGCGGCACATTCACCGCCCTGTTTGGTGTTTCCGTCCTACTCTTCGGATTTCTGCGGATATGTCAGCCCCAGAATCATCATCAGATTTCTGTAGGCTTCCAATTCCGTCTTTCCCTCAGCGTATTGCTGATTGAGGAAACGCTGCATTTCTAATGCTGTCATTTCTTCCATGTGCCGTCCTTTCTGGCTTTCGCCTATTGTCTTGCGACAATATTATAATACATTATTTTTAATGTTATGTCAATAGTATTTTACATTATTTTTAATGTTTTAATTTCTCATCATTTTCTACATACTTTATAATGTTTCCCGGCTGCATATCTAATAAGGAACATATTTTTTCTAGTGCTATGATTCCAACCATTTCTCCCTTGCGTAAAGATTGTATGGCGTTTTCTCCTAAAAGCTTTTCTTTTCTCAGTCTTGTTGTGTTATATCCAGACTCTTTCAATGTTTCCAATACATCAAATTTATATACAAACATTTTTCTGCTCCTTTGAATTGGTTCTATATATTATACATTATTTTTAATTTAATATCAACAAAAATACATTATAAATAATGCACAAAATCGATCTGTTTATTTTACATTAATTTAGGTGTATTTGTACATTCATAATACATTAATTTTAATGTATTATATAGGCATCAAAACAAACCGCACCACCATTGAGGAACTGAGCGACAACGACAAACTCGAATTCCTAAAGAAAGCCAACCGTAACGGATATTGGACGCTTAACAGTTGGAACGATGAAGAATTTGCAGCTGAATACAACCGTATCACCGCCGAGCATGGTAATTTTTACAAGGTCTTAAATGAAATCACCAAGGCTGTAGCTGAGGACGTTGACGGCTTTGTGAACTCCTACAATTACGATGACTGCGACGGCATGACAGATTATTTTGATGTAAATTTCTATTATTTCGGATGCTGCCGGAACAACGGCGAAAACATCAAAGTGGTGCCGAAAACCGCCCGTATTAAATCCGCAAAATCCGAACTGAAAAAGGCAAATTCCAGAACGGAAAAACCTATTTCCGGTACGGAAATTACAGATTCCGAAGCAGAAAAAGCTATTTCCGCACCGGATGCAGACCAGAAAAACGGCTACACCTACAAGATCAGCCGCGGCGAGGATACCCGCGACGGTTCCCCTCTCTGGATTGTTCGCATCGTTGAAAAGTTAGACCGGGAAGCATATATAGCAGAAAACAAAGCCATGAAAGAACGTGGTGCGTACTATTCGCGTTACCTTCATGGCTTCCTGTTTCGGGTGGATCCGTCCGAGATCCTGCAGACGGCATAGAAAAGCCGGGGTCTTATTCCCCGGCATCCTTGAAAGAAATTTCCAGAGTGCAGCCGACGGCGTGCAAGAACTCATTCAGATCATCTAACGACAGGCGCTTGTTATTGAATTTGTTGTTGAGCTGCTGAGGCGTTGACAATCCTAGCTTTTCCGAAACTTCTTTCATTGTGTAGCCCTTAACTTTTAAGAGCTGCTTAAAATTCTGTTTTACCTGGGCATTATCCAGGTAATCAAAAGCAATTTTGTATTCCATTGCATTACCTCCACTATTATAAATTATTCTAGTTTAAAATTATTAAAAAGTCAAACGAAAATAATTTATTTGTCTATTGACAAGTAAACGATTTTGATTTATATTTAATTCAGAGATAAACGAAAACAATTTAGAAAGGAAGTGTTAATGTGACAAAGAACGAAATCAGAGTGGACCTCAAAAATCTGTTTAACAGCATCTTAATGACCGATGAAGCCGACGAGGTTGACGAAATCATGGAGTTGAAAGGCTCCGATCTCCAGGAGGAAATTGACTACCTCCGGAGTTTGAAAGACCAAGCAGGTCAGGCAGAAAGAACCGTTTCCGACCGGGATGAGGTCTTGAAGTACCGCCACCGCCGGGAAACATTAATCAAGATTCTGGAAATTATGTACCTGTATTTCTAAGCCGAAACGCCCGCGCAGGGCGTCCACCGCGGGACGGTCTCCCGGTGCTGATGATGGCAGACCAGAAAGGGAAAAACATGAATAATGATATTTGTAAAAAAACAATTCCATGTTGCGGATGTCCAGACATGGAAGAATGCACAAAAAAGAAAATGATGGCAGGCCAGAGAAAGAAAACAAAAGAAACGAAATAGAATTGACAGCCGCAGAGAATGCAAGCCCGGACCGATACCGGGCGGCGGTGTTTTCCGGAAAAGAAAAGAGGGTAAACAATGAACGTATTTATTGTTATTTGCGTTTTCGCTGGCGGCTATATGTTCCGATCAGCGCAGGAGATCATGAAGGGAGAAAAGAGGAAATGAGAAAATACGACTTTGATAAAATGGGCGGCCTGTGGGCTGATCGTGCCCGCCAGATCACAGAAAAGGGTGAGTTTGTAGCTCACTCTGGAAATTGGGATTTATGGAGCTACTGCGGCACTGTTTACAGTATCCCGGTTAAAGGCTCCGGCTGCGGCGCTTCCGTTTGGTGTGCCCTGTCCAATCTGCGGCGGCATCTGTACCACCTGCGCAACGTCTGCGGATATTCCGAGTTAATCCCGGCAGACTGGCAGAACATAAACACTGATTTCTTGCGCGGTCTTGGCATCGCGTAAAATGGGAATAATATAGGCGGCCCCGTGCTGCCTTTTTCCCGCGCCTGGTGGCACATTTCCGGCGGTTCGATTCCGTCGGCGGGGTTTCCGTGTGCATTCCGGCAGGCGTGGCGGCTTGTCGTGCGCGGTGCATACGCTCATACGGTAGCGCATAAGGCCGGGAGACCGTCCCGGAATGATCCAGACAGCCACACAAGAGATATAAGCACATCGGCGGCCCCATAGCCGTCCCGAGAACCGCGAGCGGTAAATAACAGCGGTTGACGTGATCCGGGAAAGGATCCCACGCAAGACACGCGGAAAAGTTCAGTTTCCTGCTGCTGCCAATAGCAAGCACGGCAAGAGCGCAGGCCGTCACAGCTGCGCCGCCTGGAGCCGGTGCGCTCCAGATCACAACAGACAGCACCCGAAAGCGCACGACACGCGCAACGCATCGCAGTACCTTGACAATTTAGCGTGGCTTATATTTGCCCTGTAAAGCTATTTTAACACAATATTCTAATGTTTCAGCCTTAGCGCAGTAAAATAGCCGTAACTGTCACGTGGGGACGTCACAGCTATATTTATAGCTTGCATCCTACATGCTGTTGTGCTATGATATGGCAAAAGATAGGCCTCAACGCAAAATCCTGGTTATAAGCGTGCCTATTGACACCAGCTCAATTCTGAGCGGCTCAGGGCGAAAACTGCACCAACACTGTTTCAGCTCCGCTATGTGTAAAGGGGTCGATATCGACACCTTTAAAAATGCCGTCACTGTCGCACATTGCCGACACACCGCCGGAACCGCTACCGGATCCCGGCCATATTTACCCGGTGGCACTGCGTAACGGTCGCAGGTCATAGCCAGGCGGCACCACTCGGCGCGACAGTTTTGACCAGTCCATGCCTACGGTCGGCAGGCAAAATCTACCCAAAATCCGTCTGAGATCCGCATCGGATTCTCAACTTCTATTTCGGATTTTCCCAAAACTCCAAATTTCAAAAAAATTTCGTTTTCTGATCTGGACTTTTCGTATAAAAATTTCGCTTACCTAGGGGGGTATCATTTTTTACCACGTTTCCCGGGCGAAAAATTTTTCAAAAATTATGCCATGCACCGCATCCGGGCATTTCTGAGCGCATCCGGTGTTGACTGCGCATAGTAAAGTGCTGTTACTGCCGGTGATGCATGCCCCATGATTTCCTGGATGATGCCAATATCTGCTCCACGGTTCTTCAATTCCATTCCTAAGGTCTTACGGAACTTATGCGGATATGCGCGGCTCTTAATCTCTGCCCGGTTCTTTAAGGTTTTCAATATCATCCTGATGCCGCCCGCCTGCAGCTGGCCATGTGTCCCGCGGGAATGGACGAACAAATACGGTGAAGCATCCGTTCTGGAATCCAGATATTTTTTCAAGTAGTGCCGCGCATCATCGTCCAACCAGATAGTGCGGTACTTATCGCTCTTTTCGCTCTGGATCACAATGTCACCGGTCTGCCAGTCAATCATATCTCTGGTAATTGCTGTAACCTCATTCACTCTAGCTCCGGTACTGCGCAGCACTTCCACAAGCGCACGTTCTCTTTCCGTTTGGCAGGCATCCCGCAGCTTCGCCATATCATCACGCTTAAAGTAATCGATTGGCTTGCGGACCACCTTTCTCCGTTCTGTTACTTCAACCGGATTATCAGTACGGAATCTGTTTTTGCGCATCCAGGAGAAAAAGGCAGACAGGTAAAGTCTCTCGTTATTGATCGTGCTATTTTGATTTCGCTTCCCGGTGGCACTCATGTTCCGCGTCTCGTACCACTGCAAATAGTTGTAGATATCCATATCATCAATCTGAGTAAGGGCCTTTCCAGTCAATGTTGCCAGACGGCCGATTGCTCTGATATAGTTTTCCATAGTGGCTGGTCTGAGGTTCCGCTTCTTGTACCGGAATAATTCCACGATTTTCCGGTTCTGCTCCTCCACGCTGTTTCTAACGTCTACCGGAAGAAGATTCAGCTCTTCCATACTGACCCCAGCAAACTCTTTTGCCAGTACCGATTCCAAAATAGCCAGATTGTCCATGGACAAATGTTCTTTCATCGCTATCAAAATATTATCTCTCACTTTAACTTTTGTATCCTGCCCACCCATATCATCTTCTCCTTTTTAGAACTTATGTTCGGTCTAAAGGTTTTTTATATGCCGGGTTTTACCCCGGCACAAATTACTTGCTATTTACTTTAAATCCTCTACCGAAAAAACCAGGCCCTCGCAATAAAGATCATCACCCTCAAAAACGTCGAATCGTTCACACGGAATTTCCGTCGTATAAGTCCACGTTGCCGGAAGTCCGTCTCTATTCATGCCGTTGCACCATCTGGCATCTATCCAATTAGCGCGTTCTTCTCCTTCCTGATCTACTCCGTTTGCATCAAAATACACTCTTCCTCCGTCGAAGCATCCACCCTCATCTCGGAATGCTCCTGCAAACTCCATCAGATCATCTGAAGCACCTGTCACCATAACAAGGCCGCTCTGCTTTGCATCTTCCAACACATCCTCAAAACTATCTCCATACTGTCTTCCATTCAGCTTCTCAGCCAGTTCTTTCTTTGTCATATCGAATCTCCTCAATCAATTTTTTCTAAGTTTAAATAGCACATAATTCCGCAGTCCGGAAATATCTCCGTGTTCATGTTCCCGCGGTCTGGATCCAGTTCATCCAAATACACCGGTTGCCCTTTGCTATCCTTCAAAATTGCATGGCCCACCTGACGCTCCAATCTTGCCCGGCTCTCAAAAACCTCTGGGAAATCCTTGCGAATCCGGTTCCAATAACCCATGCCGCCTTTGACGCACCCGATGCAATTATTATTCGGATATCCAAGATCATACATGGTCGGTCTTTCAAAAGAAAATGTTCGTTCAAATAATCCATGCACATCTTCTTTAGAAAGAGCTTTTTCAATCAAAGGGAATTCATGGGCTGCCTGCGGATTTTCTCCCACCAATATGTCAGCCCTGTTTTGTTCTTCCCGGTCAAATCCCCAGACATAAGTCAGTTCGCAATCCTTATGTTCCATTTCCCATTGTTTTCGCACTCGCTTTTTCAGCCAGTTCGTACATGGGGCAAACCCGTTTCGATTATTTTTGAAACCACCAAAAGCCCTCACACAATCCTCAACACAGCTATATTCCTGCGACCGTAGAACCTGTATCTTCTGTCCGATTGCCGCCTCGCAATCCTTAATAAATCTCATGCTATCTGGATGCTGGTCCTTAATGTCTATGTAAATCCACGCATCGACATTTCCTGCTAAGTATCCTGCCATAAAGCTGCTTACTCCTGCGCTGATCCAGCACACCTTCTTTTTCGTCATAACACCACGCTACAAATGCTGTATCGTGGATCACCATTCGTTTGCCCTCAGATTGCAGCCATGTCGTTTCCGGCACAGCTCTTTTCGGCCACGGTGTTGAATTTTTCGGTACGCCACCGCCGTTCACTGCGCACCAACCCGGTTTACCGGGCATTCGTTATTCCTTTCTTCTAATCATTGATTTCATAGTTTCCTCACATTGATTCAAGTAAAACCGTTACCAAGTCAAGTTCCCCATTTTCTTCGATAAATGCTACAGCAAGGAAGCCATTCTCATATCCAGGAGAATCAAAGCCATCTTCCTTGTCTATTCCAAATTTCACTTGCTTATCAGTCAGCATCTTCGTAAGTTCATCTTCCATTGAACAGTAGTTCCCATCCTCGTCTTCGCGGGACCCGGAATAATACTCACCATCTTCCCGATAATACTTTTCAATGCACTGCTCAATAAGTTCTCTAATCATAAAATTTTCTCCATCTTTATTCTTTGCACATCACACTGCCGCCAACATTAATATTTCCGCCAACATCACTGCACGCAACCGAACCAGTAGCATCAATATCACCAGTGACATCACCACAGGTAACTGAACCACGGGCATCAATATAGCCAGTGACATTGCCTTTTACACTGCAACTTCCACCGCATTTAATATCCCAGGCATTGCCATGTACCTCTACGTTTCCGTTGCATTCCACTCCATTAACATCACCATCAATAATGATATTGATATCTCCAACACATTCCTGAATAACCTGCCCATCAACAAAAACCTTACCATTGTTAATGTGTACCCTGTTTCCAGTACAAGGAATGGTCTTCCCGTTAATCGTTATCTTCTTCATGCTGTTTTTCCTCCGCTTCTAAATGCCTTAATTTCTACAGAAGTTTATACCTGCTGATAGTAATAACATTTTATCCAAGCATCTCATCCCTCACCATGCACAATTAGTCAAGTAATTGACCAACAGTGCAAGATTGGTCAAATTCTTTTAATGCTTGTACTTATCTTTTGGAAAAACATTTTCCAGATCAACACCATAATTTTCCACAACATCTTTCAGATTAAAGCAAACACAGTCTTCCTGGATTTTGGCATGGATTCCCCCTTCGTCAAATACTTCTGAACCGAAAATCTCCTCAAATCGTTCCATAAAATCTTTGAAAAACAGAAGATTCACCCACACACAAAATTTTTCTCCGCCGTTCCAGCCAAATTCATCAACCCATGAAATATCTGGATCATCTTCATCTGGCTGCATTATCAACTTGTACAATTCCAATTCGTAGTTTTTCTTCATACACACCTCTTCAATTTTCTCTTCGCTGAATGCTTCATTCCTGTTTTCTTCCATTATTGCATCTAAGCGTTCATACTCGGCTTTCTGTGCCTTGCTCCACTCGGGAGTTTCCCGCAACTTCTGCGATGCCACCCAACCTTTATGACAAAAAGGCTGTCCATCCTCTGTACATCCTCCGTAAGTCTGCTTGACAATCCATCCCTCATCTTCCAATATGGATACAAGCGCATCCGTATCTTTATCTGTCAGAAGTAAATAGTGCTTAATCTCCTTCTTTGTGGTTGGAATCCAGCATCCATACCCACAATACACGCCATGATTAATAAAAAGTTCTTTGCCATCCCGCAAGAGATTTCGCATATGACCTGACTCTGGATTGTAGATATAAATTTCTTCTTGCCGCCCCAACAGACATACCCCTGCAATCGTGAGATGATACATAGCATTCTTTCTGGCAAGATTGGTTTCTACCATCGCATTCCACATTGGACTATCTCCATCCCCAGTATCGTAATGGTTACGATACGGCTTATAAAGAATTCGTCCGGCTCTCTTATAAGGTCTTTTGTAATCCAAGCCAATACAATGCTCCATGTTCGCAAAAAGAATGTCAGGAAGCTTTCCTTTTGCCTTATGTCCAGACATAACCGTATCCACTATGTCCTTTAAGACATCTATCCACATTTCTTTGCTTAAACTCATAGGTCCTCCCAATCTAACCGATTAATCGTTGCTGTATGGCTTACCGCAAAACGGGCAATATGACACAAGCATTTTCTGCTCATCAAACACCTTACCGTTTTTATCTGTTCCTCCAAATCCAACTGCAATTCTTCCTGAAACAAAATCTGCATCTAAAGCAACCGTTTTATAACCAAATTTCTCAGCCAAAGCCCTTTCTTTTTCCTCAATACAATTGCACATCGTTTCTCTCCCTCTCAATCCTCATCATCCAAATTCACTCCCAGCAGTTTCAATAAATCATCATCCAAATTTGACATGAAGCATCTGTATGTCAGATCTGGCTTGTGGCTCATAAAATAATCTTCTGCGCGTTTTCCTCTCCCCATCTTACGTGCCAAATTTCTCCAATTATCCTGATAATCCACACGTTTCAGCGAATCGTAACCCACCAAAAATCTTTCAACGGTTCCGTTCCCATCTTTCTTTTTGATGATGAATGGGTTCACAATCTCATAGTCAAATCGCCTGACCTCCACTGGAATTTCCATTATCCACGTTTCACCCGTAGCAAGTGCATCCGGCACCTTATCCGCAATCTGCTCCGGCATGAGGACGGCATCGCTCTTCATGTAATATGCATGGATTATGATCGGCACGCCAATTTCCTCCATGTAGTACATGACTTCTCCTGCCTGCGGAATAGACTGCAATGCCTTAATGATGCTAGGCGATACACAGATTCTGGGAATCGTTTCATCCTCTCCCGGACAAACCTGAGCAGAAATTCTAGGTGCAAAACCATTCACCAAGTCGAAAGAGACATGAATTAATTTTCTTTTCTTCATGTTTTCTCAATCCTACTCATGTCTGGTATATGGCTTTTTACGGTCCAAACCAATGCAATGCTTGGCTAAATCAATGTAATCAACTGCCATATTTAGGATTCCTCCGGTTTCTCGCAACGTTCAAACTCGATTACCCAAACCCACGGGTTCGCATTCCAACCATAACAGTCAAGATCCGCTTTCTTAATGGTGGAATCCCAAAGCCAAGCAAATTGTTCCTTAGCAATTCCGTACTCTGAATCTATCTCTGTTCCATAATCTTTGCCACTGTATCCGATATCCTCATAAAAAAGATTTCCGACGCCTTCGTTTTCAGCGTCCTTCGGCGTAATATCCTGCAACCGCTCCACCCATACATCGGTCACCTGTAGCCAAATTCGTGCTGCTTCTTTCGGCATGTGGATGGATGGGTGCCATATATGGCTATCATTTTTAAAGCCACTTTCCGCTATCTTATCTGCTCTAAAAACATACTGTTTATCTGAATTTAAGGAAATCGGATGTCCCCATGTTTCCCGAACATACAGTATATCTTCCAGCTGATATGGCGATCTTCTTTCCGGCTCCAACGGATAACCACATCTTGCACAGTATACATTTTCTGCCATCTTGTCGTATATGTACTCATTATGCACATACTTGCAATGTGGGCATTCTTCCCACTGTGGCTTTATTACTCGCCGTGTGCAAGTCTTTCTTCCGTCCAGGATTGCCCGCACCATGTCTCCATTAAACAGAATCGGCAATACTCTCATTTACAACACGCTCCCCTCAAAACGGCTCTGCCTTTAATTCCACTTCAAGTCCCGGCTCTGCTACCAATACCTCGCAGTCAACCACATCTGCAATCTTCTTCTGGAATCCAACCGGATCCCCGTTGCGGTCACTCAGATGAATGAGAATCACATTTCGCAGATCATACGAATTATTCGCCTTAACAAAATCCTCTGCCGCTTCGATGCTCATGTGGCCCTGCAGAACATGCCGCCGCTTTTCCTGGCTTTCTTCTTCGTCCAGATACGTTTTGCTGTAATTGGTTTCAATCAGAATGTGATTCAACTCATTAAATCGGTACTTAACATACTCTGTGTCCGTAGCAAACACCAACCGCCCCATGTCTGGATGTGTAACCAGAAATCCGCAGCACGGGCAATCGTGAATTACCGGAAACGGCTGTACTGCAAACCGCCCTATCCACGTCTTCTGTTTGAGCGGAAGCGGCTTAATCCGCTCGCCTCCGCATTCTTCAATATCTGCCACCGTATCTTCGCCGCCATAGACCGAAATACCATTTTTCATATATTCCTTGATATACGCCGCATGGTCCCCATGACGATGAGATACCAAACATCCGGCCACCTTGCTAATCTGCCAGTCAATGGCTTTTTTGACCTCAATCAGCTTGCATCCAGCCTCGATAAGCAAAATCTCATCATCGGCAATCAAGGCATAGCCATTTCCGCTGCTTGAACTTCCGATAACTCTAAGCTTCACCATGCTTGCCACCTCTGAAAAATTCTTCGCTAGGAAATCTGAATGAGCTATATTTTCCCTCATAGGCATCATGCAACATGTCCATGGCTTTCTGAGCCATTTCACGATCTGAATACTGCGCAAACATCCATTGACGTTTCTCCAGACCGACATAAATCATTGTACCTTCGCAGAACACAACCGCATGCTCATACGGCACATCAAATTTCCCTGTTTCGCTAATGATTCTCATATATCTTCCCCTTTCTCACTTTTATAACCGGGCGCACCCTTTCTCTTGCGCTCCTGTTCATCAATAAATGCTCCAATAAGGCCGGACGAGAAGCTTGTGGGATACTTATGCAAGAACTTTCCGCAGTCATCAATCAGGCAATCCCAGTATCTGTCCACATCTTCCACGTTCCAATATTTCTGGACCAATCCCCAGTATTCTACGAACATGGACCACATCTCGCTGCCTTTCTGGAATTTCTTACTCCATTCCATGACCTGCCGGCCTCCTAATCAAATGGTGTTTCCTCGTGGTGCTTGGCGAAATTACCAGGGCCTCCTACCTCCGTGAATGTCATCCGTGCGCCGTCGAAGCTCAGCTCAACCTTGACAAGTTCACCCTGCCTGTTCTTCGCCAACTTGGAACCTTTCCGCGAAGTGTCTTCCTCGTCCATGTTCCACAAGAACATCACGAATGAAGCATCCTGCTCAATATCACCAGATTCTCGCAGATCCGAAAGCTCCGGCTCCTTTGTTGCACGCCCTTCACTGGCTCGGTTGAGCTGCGACAGAAGAATAACAGGAACACCCAAATCCATTGCAATAGCCTTTACAGCCTTTGAGATAGCACCAACCTCATTAACGCGATTTGGATACCACTGGTCTGACTGCATCAACTGTAAATAATCAATCACTATATAATCCAGATTCAGGTATTTGCACTCGCTCCGGATGTCAGACGGTTTTGTCGGGCCGCTGTGAAGGTACAGATTGTACCCTCGCAGCGTTTTGTTTGCCGACTCAACTCGTTTCCGCTCATCACTCAGATAAGCCTTTGCCTTTCGCACACGCTTTAATTCAATACCGGATGTTTTGGACAACATACGCTCATACACCTGCTTTTCTGACATCTCCAGATTATATAGCGCCCCAGTTTTCCCCTCTGCTGACAGAGTGCTGATGATTTGCGTCACAAATGCTGACTTTCCGACCGCCGGACGTGCGCCGATAACCATTACATCCCCCGGCTCCAGAAGGACCAGCGCATCATCCAGAAGTTCCATGCCGAATTTGATTCCGATATCCGGCTTGTCCACGAAATGGTCTTTCTCCTGTTCATCCACTACCTCGGAAAAATACTTCAACTTGCTGTGGTTTCCGGTCTTCTGCAATGCTTCAAGCTCCAGCATCAATTCACCCAACTGCTTGTCCACATCATCAGGTTTCGATTTAACCTTACCCATCAGACGATACAGCTGTTTGGTTTTATACTCATTGATCAGCACCTTTGCATAGCTGCCAATCTCAACCGACGTGACAGTTGAATCAACGCAATCTCTCAATTCCCGGTAAATATCATCATCGGTATATCCTTCGACATGGAGCTTTGGTGCGATGCTCACCAGATTGACTGGATCACCGACAACATAGGCCTTAACAGCCGCTTCATATGTCTGGCGGTACACCTCATTCTCAAACATCTCAGCCTGCAAATCCTCAGATACCTTTGATATAGCATCCGGGTCCAACATCACTGCGCCAATAACCGCACGCTCTGCATGTAAATTCATGCTTCGTTACCGCCTTTCTCGGTTAAATTTCAGTTTCAAACCAAAAATCAGTTATATATCTTACCTTTGAATTTCTCTCTTTTTTTGTAAATAATTCTCCTGATCTTGTATGGTATCCGCTAAACCAGTCTGACCTTTCCGCTGTTACTTTATAATATTTCATGTAGTTTTACCTCAGGAAATGTGCTTTTCATTGCCTTGTATAATATACTCCGTATTCACTTTCAACTCTCTTTGTAAGTCCTTCCACATCAAAGAATTGAGCTTCATCTTCTGATATTTCCATAACACAAGTGCAATTTTCAATAAGTTCTCTCTCCCATTGTTTTCTTGGTTCCCCAAACAAAATTTTCAATGCAATCAGATCATCGATTACTGGTGGGATTTCTGTTTTAATCACATAGCTGCAAGCTTTGTTCGCATTGTATTTTTCACTTTCTGTATCTTCATCACCAAAGAAACATATTTCGTACCAATGTATATTTTTATCCACGCTTTTCACTCTCCTTATGAAATTTCCGATTTATCCTTCTAAATCTTAATTTACTTTAAATCCTCTACCAAAAAAACCAGACCCTCGCAATAAAGAGCATCACCCTCAAAAACATCAAATCGTTCGCACGGAATACCCGTCTTATAAATCCACGTTGCCGGTACTCCATTTCGATTAACACCATTGCTCCATACTGCCTGTATGCAATTAGCGCGCTCTTCTCCCTCCTGATCCACGCCATCTCTGTCGAAGTACACTCTTCCTCCGCCAAAGCATCCTCCCTCATCATAGATTGCTCCATCAAACTCCATGAGATCATCAGATTCACCAGTTACGATGACCAAACCACTCTTCTTTGCTTCTTCTAACACATCACCAAAACCGGCTCCATACTGCATTCCATTAAGTCTATTTGCCAACTCTTTCGCTGTCATCCTGTACCTCCTCCGAACCTTAATTATCGTCCTCCATCACCTGCATCAGCTTATCTCTCAGTGATACGACATTTTCGTATGACATCTCCTGCCAGGTGCCACTATCTACTGCACGGATCAGCGTATCTAACGCATGAATCTGACCCAAGTCATACGTTCTTGTCAGTATCTTGTCCATAGCATCTCTTTTCGCTTCAAAATCTTTTTCATAGTCTTTCATTTCATCACTCCAATCTTAATTTTCAGTTGAATCGAACATACTCATTTGCCTGTTCGGTTCAAAATTCATCCACAGAATTTCTCTTTTTTGCTGCATGCCTGTGAATAACAGATTGTTTCTTCTCGGTGCCAACCGTGTAATCTGTCATTATAGAGATCATTATCATATCCACTCAACAGCACTGGACCTTTGTGCTGCAGCAGAACCTCCAGTAAGTCATTCTGATCCACATAGTCCATCTCACACCGGTATTGTTTTCCGTGCCTTGTGTTAAGCATATATGGTGGATCTGCGTAGATAAGCACATTCGGATAATTAAATTTCTCTATCAGTTCTACTGCAGGCCGGTTTTCAATTTGCACTCCCCACAGCCGCTCCGTCGCCTGCATGATTTTCTCTGGAAGGTTGCACCAATCCTGCGAAGCATAAGATTTTTCCCGCCCCTGCACATCATTCTTCCAGCCGACCTTTTCTCCATTCGTGCGGTAACCATGTCCCATATTTAGACGGATGTAAAAATTCACTGCCTTTCCCAAACTGTCTTCTGGCACCGCCGCAAACGCATTTTCGTACACCTGTCTTGAATACGGCGTGTAATAAATTTCATGCGCAAGACGTTCAGGATCTTTCTTGATCCATTCAAACAGATTTACCACATCTCCATCCAGATCATTTATTGTTTCAATATTGCTTCGCTGCTTATTAAAAAGCACGGCTCCACTTCCGAGAAACGGTTCCAGATAACTATGATGTTCCGGGAAGAAATCGATAATCCATTTCGCAATAGACCACTTACTACCTGGGTATTTCATTATTGCTTTCATGTCGTCTCCATACTAAATCTTAAAATGAATCCCATTTTATTTCCTCACTTATTTGCTCATGTCGATAATCGGAGTGGCATTGCCCTGTACGGTCGGCACAGAACCATTCCATTTCTCAACCTTCTGCTTCTCAATCAGCTCACCAGTTAAGGATGCTGCTACTTTTGCGTTGGCATCTGCTTCCGCTTCTGCTTTGATTCTCATAGCTTCTGCTTCACCTTCTGCCTGGATCTTTTTCTGCTCGGATACAATAGCAGCTTTTTCTTTCTCCTGTTCAGCCGCAATAAGAGCAACTTCTTTGTCCTTATCAGCCTGTACCTTTGCAGTCTTAGCTTCAATATTTGCTAACTCTAACTCCTGCTGTGCGGTTACTTTCTTCTGAATCGCAGCCGAAGTCTCGTCATCAGTGGAGATATTGGTGAAATTTACGGTGTCGATGATGATGCCATAAGGCTCAAATTTCTGCTTTAAATACACATCTAAAGCTTCGTTTAACTCCTGTCTCTTGTCTCCAAACACATCAGTCACCGGATATTTTGCGGTAACTTCCTGAGTCCACGCACGCATTTTTGGCTTAATAAAAGTGTCTTTAATGGATTTTCCCGCCTGTCCCTTAAACATCACAAAAGTATTTGCGATGTTATCCTGGTCAAACTTATAGGAAAATTCAAGGTCAACCTTTAAGGATTTACCGTCGGAAGTCGGAGTGGAAAAACTCTCATCATTCGGCGAATCACCCTTGTCCTCTGATGTAAGATAAGACTGCTCAATACCAATTGAATATGTAGTTACTTTCTTTGTTGGTGCAACCAGATGCCAACCCTGTGTCAGCACTTCACCGTCGATGCCTCCATTCATGTTGTATACGATCCCGACATATCCAGCCGGAACCTTCTCAGAACACATAAACGCTCCTACAGTGCCAACAATCAGCACTCCTCCTAATATAACGCCGCCTAACAATCCTTTGCTACTCATCTTTTTTCTCCTTTTCTTCGTTTTTTTTATCGCTCATCTGATCAACTGCATCTTTGCCGAGCTTGTAAAATAAATTACCGATCGGCTTGAATGCGAAAGCCAGCAAGAACCAAAGTAATATAACTCCGATTATTACCAATAAAATAAATACTGGATTCATTGTTTGTCACCTCAATCTTAATACCCTAATGCAATTAATTCTGCCTCCGTATCTGCTGATGCCACCACCGACACACAGATTACAGATGTCGGTTTTGCTTCAAGTTCTGGGCATAACGCCCGAAATGCTTCTTCCAGCTGTTTGATCCCTTCGTTTGTCAGTACGGATCTGGATGTGTTAAGCTGTGTAACATCCCTGTCCCCATAGATGTTTACAAATTCAATGTTTACGGCTGAATGATGTTTAATCTCGCAATCGGCATGAACACCGTGCTTTTTTGTTAATTCTGTGATTGTCATTTTTCTCCTTGATATCTGCAAATTTATCCAAGTATACTTTTAATTCCTTTACCGTCATGCCTTTTCCTCTTTTCCCAACTTAATAACAGCATTCCGGAATTTGCCAGCCGTTCTTGCTGCCTTGCTAATGCATGACACAGTCTGATCATTCACGTATTTATATGTCTTCGCAAAACGTCTTACCGCCTTTCTGCGTTTGCGCCCATCAACTATAACTGACGGATTATGACCGCGCAGATTCTTGTAATTTTTCTTCCACTGTCTGTAACGCATATTTGTTTTCCTCCAATGCTTAATGATTTGAATTTTCCTTCACTTTCTGACTGTTACACGCCAAGATACGGTTACGGAAACGCTGTCTTTTGACTTCAATCTGTTCCCAGCCAACAGGAATTTCCAATTCCATAGCGCACTGATAAACATCAGTGTATTCCTCACACAGATTCTTTTCTGCTTCTTCCTTGCTCACAGGTGTAGGATTTTCCCCGCGCTCGATTCTCGCCAGTTTAAGAGCAGCCTGCGCCAGTTCTGCAGCTTCTTCTGCAAGCTGTTCAAGCATGGCAGCTTTTCCAATAGCTTCTAACATCAATCCCATAATTAGTCATCCTCCATTAATTTTTCAAACAATTTGCAAGCCGGATCTCTGGCTGTCCGAATTGTTTCGTTGGAAATACCTTTTCGTTTAGTGCATCTCCCATAAATAGCACCTCGCAGACCAATTTCAGCCACTGCAAAATATTTGCAGTTTTCACAATGCCGATATCTTTCAATCTTGCTGATTTCACCGGTACTGATATTCTCTGCGTGGTCCCAATCCAAGGCTGTTCCGCAATTTCCGCAGTAAGCATTTTTATTACCGTCAGGGTTTTCCATGTATTTCCAGTCGAAACATACCGGACAGAATGGACGCAACTTATAACCGAACCGCACTGGTTTCTTTTCCATGGTTAGTCACCTCACTTTCATTTTCGTAACTCCATGTATATCCTCCACACATTTTTCTTTTCCCCTTCAATGTATTACACAAATTGCTCCTGCTTATCCGACAAGTCTTAGCCGCTTCCGAAAGCGAAGAAAATTTTACAATATGCTTCCCGTCCAAAGACGTTCCAATAACCGCTCTTTTCTTTCGCCCGGCATACTCAACATGATTAGTGAGTCCATTTCTAATTGCGTGTTGCATATTTTCATAATTTGTTATCCATTCAAGATTTCCAACAGCATTATTTTCTTTGTTTGCATCCCTGTGATTGACCTGTGGTTTATTGTATGGATTTGGGATAAAAGCCACTGCAACAAGTCTATGTACCTTTGCCGATGACTTTTTATTATGAAAGCTCAGTCTCACTCTTAAATATCCTTTATTATCCTTTTGTGGCGTCAATATGTGACCTGTAATCTTATTTCTAACAAGCCCAGTCTGGCTTACTTGGTATTGTTCTCCGTAGATATATGTATCTTTCCATTCTATACTCATGGACACACCTCCGAGAAATCTGTAATATCCATTCCGTTAGTAAAGTCTAACCACGTCCAGATCCCGCGCCGGAATGTCTTTGTAATCTCCGTTATCCATCAGCACACCGCAGACACCGTCATAGGATCCAATCACTTCGCCGCAGACCAACTTCCCGCCTGTCAGCTTAAACTTAAGGCGCACGCGCATTTTCGAAATATCACTTCTCAGTTTCATTTTCCTCGCCTTCTCCTTTCACAGTGTATTTCACACCACATTTTTCATGGGTCTCATTCACATAACGCTCGATCTCATCTTTTCCATTGCTAAAGATCCTGTTCACTTCATCCACAATAGCTTCAGAAAACTGCAATAACTTAGACCGCCGATCATTCTCATCGCGTACTGGAAGCCAATGGAATTTATCAACCAAAATCCGCGCCGGTACCGACATCAGCAGCGAAAGAACCTCCAAAACGCGCTCTTCATCATTTTGGCTATTCAATAAGTCCTCTCTGCGCTTCCACTCAGATTCAAGAAGACCAACAACATCTTCCTTAACCCGCGAACGGATTTCAGCTTCCTTCGCTGCAACAGCCTGGCGCTTTATCATTTCAATCTGGCTGGCAGTATACTGGTAATAGACCGGCTCCTTGCTCAACGCCTTTTCCTGCCGCCGCCGTTCCGCTCTTGTCATGCTCATTTCTGTCTCCTCCACAAATCTCTAATATCGCCTGCAGATTCCGTCTGCCATGATCAGTGCGGCATCTACTCCGATGGGCCAGATAATCTTTCGCATTCATGATTCTTCTGCTCCAATCTTGCCGCCTTATCTTCATCCCGCCAGACAAGCATCCCGGACCGGAAAAGGTCCTGCTTAACAGCCTTGTCCATTAAACCGAATTCACGGTACAACCGCTGGAACTCTGCCATAGAACGAAAATCACCAGATTCAAATGCCTGCCGACCAATGGTAGAAAAAGCATACTGCCCGGCGTAATCAACCTCTTTCAGCTTCGCTCCACTCTGGAGCTTGTTCCATGCCACCGACCAGTCATGGCCCGCTGCAATATCAACGTAACGCCGAAGATCCGCAACCGTCGGGGGAAAGGTTTCGCACTGAATGTATTTCCGAACCGCTTCCGTCAGCTCATCATAAGGGATATCTCTCAACAACTTATACCAAGCTGTCACCATACCCATATCATTCATAAAACCGTCTCTCAGATATGCCGCTTTCATCACCGCTGCAATCTGACCAAATTCCTGTCTTGTCAATCGTCATCGCCTCCTGCTTTCAAAAATTCATCGATTGCTGAATACTTTTCTGGCACATCTGACTTGCGTTCAAGATATTTTCCTTCAAGCACCTTTGGGAAATTGTTTGGTTTAACAAACCACTCGAAGTCAATCATCCACCCTCTTTTATTCCCGCCGAGGAGAAAACTGCTATCAGCAATGCTATTTACTGCTTTCAAAACATCATCAATGCCATACTCTCTGATTCGAGCTTTCAGCATTTTATATCGCTGACTATTGTTACTCAGCCTTGATATCTTAATAACGCCAGGGATTGAATTCCAAGCATCGACTACGCGTTGGACGTCAGTCCGACATACAGTATCTTTAGATACTGGTAGATTATTTACTTTACTTTCCTTTACTTTACTTTTAGCGCGGAAATTGGCATTTCCGTGTCGGAAATTAGTATTTCCTGTCTGGGAATCAGTATTTCCATTCGATAAATCCGTATTTAGGGGTAACTTTAACAAACCTTCGCATTCTTCATTTTCATGCAAAAGCCAATACTCTGCGATCACTTCTTTCACATCGCGTTTGCGGATCGCCTCAATATACCGTTTTTGGATACCTCTACTGGTAAGCACTCCCCACCTAACGAACAGCCCTTCATCAAAAAGACCAATTCGCAAGCAGTAGTCCACGGCTTCCTTAACCGTACCGGCACCAATGCCGCCGCCCATCTTCCTTGCGGTCGTTGCACAATCGTCATAGCACCATTTATAGAAGTATCCGTCGCTGCCATATGCTCGCTGGCACAAGAAGAAATAAACTCCAAATCCGCACCAGCCCTGAGCATCAAGCAGCTTATCCATTTTGGGATCATTATCGAAGAGGTTTACTGACCAGCCAGCATAATCAATGCTTACCTTTGGTGGTCTACCTGCCATTGCTTTACCTCTTTGCGTTTAGTAATTCTAAGATTTTTGCCCCGGATTCTTCCGGCTTGCAAAAAAGGAATGTCACACCATATTTAGCCTGCATCGTCAAACAGGCCTTGGCGATCTGTTCGCCTTTCATGGCGTTTGGGTACTTCTGCACCCTCTTATATTTTGGTCGACCGGTTCGATAGAATCCGATCACCTCATTTGTGCTTTTCCAGATATCCAGACGCTTGTTGTGCCAGTAGAACAAATCATTGATGCTTTCAACACCGTCTTCATTCTCAACCAACACATACAGCTTCACGCCGCTGTTCTGTGCCCGCTTAAGACCTCTGTGGAAGAATCCGTGCCGCTTCACATAAAGCTGCTGAAATGCGGCAGTGTGGCTCTCTGGGACATTATTCTGGAAGCACAGATCATTGATATCTTTCTCGGCATACCGGTCTGCATCATCGTCGCTGATTGCGTGATAAATCTGGTCTGCAAGATCTGCGCTGATAATGCCTTTCTCTGCCACCGCTAACACATTAGCCTTGATATCTTTTTTCGGCATCTGCTTGACTTGAATATCTCCGATCAGCTCATGAATATCTTTTTTGGTGTCAATGCAAACCGACTGATCGGTCGGCAATGTATAATCGCCACAATATAATGCGGTACGATTCCAGCTAACTCCGACCGAACGAAAGTAGTCGTGTTTCGAACTATGCTTGAATTCTTGTTGACGGGTATCCTCTAGGATCAGCATTCAATCACCCCCTAGTTAAACGGCAGTCCTTCGTCTTCCACACCATCCGGGATATTCATGAAGCCATCACCAATTGCGTCAGATGGTGCCTGTCTACCATCCTGCTGATTTCCGCCTGCAGAACTCTTGCCGTCCGCAAACTCCTGATCCTCTGCGATAACATCCGTGGTGTGAACCTTCTGACCCTCTTTATTTGTATAACTGCCAGTCTGGATACGTCCAGACACCAACACACGCAGACCCTGACGGAAATACTTCTCTACAAACTCACCGGCCTTGTCGAATGCTACGATGTTAATAAAATCAGCGGCTGGCTCATTATCCTTTCCTCTGGCACGCCCTCTACGGTCCACTGCAAGAGTGTATCTCGCAACGGCCATAGAACGCTCGCCACTGGTGTAGCGAATCTCCGGATCTCTTACGAGACGGCCCATAAGGATTACTCTGTTCATTCTCTAAATCCTACCTTTCACATTTTGTTCCGTTTATTTCAAAGTCACCAGATATGCCGATTACCAGGCATTTTCTACCATCAACCATCTTGACCTCAACATCACCGATACAGGTCTCATCGACCTTAACTGCGACCCCAGGAAGATTTACATTCATGAGTCCATTACCAACCAGGTTGGTAAGCATCAGGTTCTCACCACCGAAAAGGTTCTCATAAACAGCATCAAATTCATCCTGATTCAGTTTTTTCTCAGACTGTTTACTGATAATGTCAAAAATCTCTTCACGTTCAAGCATCTTGATGTCCGGAAGATCTCTGCTTTCTTCTGCCAGATCCAGCAGTTCTTCATGAATGGCTTTGATGATGTCACTGGTGCATTCCTCGCCCAAAGTGCTTTCGATCAACTCCGAAAAACTATCTTTCTGATAATCAGAAGGCAGCGGCACCGCAGCGCCCAGAACTTTCTCAACAAAGCCCCCTCGCAAATCTTTCTTCGCATACATTAACGCCGCATGTACATCCGCTGATCTGTCGTTGAATGCCGGGAACAAAAATGCTGTATCCGTCATTCCTACCACTCTGTCACGAATCCGGTTCTGAAATTCTCCGGCCATCTCATCATAGCTGAGACCAGGCTTAGAAAGTTCTACAGGGCAGATACAGCACATGATGTAGCTGTAAACCTCATCGGAAGCATCGTCCATTTCGATATTGTCAGATCCTTTCCCCGGAACATCGTATGCATCGTAGACAAGCAAAATCAGATAGTTCCCCACATAGTCGTAGTTCTCAATAACTTTGGAATAAAACTCCCGCAGCAAGTCATCATTTTTTAACCGGCCGTTTCTTAATTCCAATAAGAACTTCTGCTCCTCATTTTCAGCAAACTGTCCACCGCGGAACTCCAAATTGAACAGATTCTTTCCAATCTTTCCAGACAGGCCTTTGCGGAAGATTTCAAAATACTTGAAAATCTCCTCTTCCGGCAGTGATAAAAACGCTTCCCGGAAATCTGCCTTAATGTTCTTCTCCGCATCCACATAGCAGCCACAAATGCGTGCGATAGAACAGTTAAATACTGTGAACTGCCGCTTAATTTCTGCAATTTCTCTCTTATTCATCTGCTACTCCCTTGCCAAGTCATAATAGACCAGCTCTTCATTTTCTGGCAGCGGGCACGCTTCCTCGTTCCACTGCAAACTATCAACCTTGCTCCAATGATCAGTAAAACCGATTCCGATAATGGAAAATAATGCTTCTGGATAACATCTGGAATCAATCAGGAGCCGATCTGATCGTTTATGTGTCCGATTATCCAGATTCCCCAGAATGAAGTCACTCAGTTTTCTTGCATCTCGCAGATCATTTACTGACGGCTTGAAATGAACTGTGTAAGTAATTCCGTCAACCTCTTTCAAAACTGTCGTATCTGCCCATCTGGAAACTTTCAGGCTGGAAGAATACAGCCAAATCTTGCCAGTAAAACCGTTTGCCCGCAGGCGGTGGATCATCTCCACCACCCTTGGTGCTAACAGCATCGGCTCACCGCCAGTAATTACGATTTCTTCATATTTCAGAAGATCATCAAATTTGACCTGCGGGACATCACCGATATGTTTATTACAGCAGTTCTGGCAGTCTCTGGGGCAATCATATGTAACAATTACTCTTGCTGTCTTTTTCATCTTCTCTCCTACTGCATCCAGGACGGCTGTTCTTCTTCGGTCTGAACAGTTTCTTCCATGGTTGCTTTTTTGTTTTCACACTCAACGGCGGGGCCGTCATTCGGATCCGGCGCTTCCTCAAAATCCTCGGAGTTGGCGTTCTGTTCAATCTGCTGCTGAACTTGCGCTGCCATGTTTTCCATGGTCACATAGCTGCTTTCTGGATCCATTTCCATCACTTCTTCTTTTGTGTACAAGCCAAACTTAAGTTCCGGACAATTCATACTTACAAAGAATGAAGCCGCTCTGTAGCGGAGCATAATCTGCGGCATGGTCTTCCATTTACTTCCGTTTTTGGTAGTCCAACCCTCTGCCTGCGCCATATCCATCGTTACTTCCGGACCAACAATTTTTCTTCTGTCTTTTTCAGTCCAACAGGTGCACCCATATGGTTTCCCATCGGAATCTTTAATCTCATCAAACTGCAGTTCCATATCATATCTTCCAGACGCATTTACCATGCCGATGAGAAACTGCGCTCTCCATGCCGGTCTACCCTGAATTACATCCAAACCCTGCATGACCATAAGGGGACTTGTCTGCATTCTGACTGCCATTTCAATTGCCACCAGACCATTTGCAAAATTGCCCTGATACTCTCTTGGAACGATAGTAGACTGAGCAAAAGCCTTTGCCATCTGTGTAGCCATCATAAAGTTGTCGGAACTTCCGAAAATTCCTTTGGAAAAATCTGTGTTGTATTTTACAATCTCCTGAGAAGACTGTTTTACTGCTACTTCTGCCATAATTATCTATCCCCTTTCTTAAGGAACATATTTTTCATTGTCTGTGCAAAACCTTTTCTCGAATTCTTTGCAACCTGCTTTTCTTCGGACTTTCTCACCATGAACATAACCGCAGAACCCATAGTTTTCTTATTCTTCTGATAGCTTCTGCTACTTCTCTGTTTGTGTTTTAATGCTGTTGCCATTGTGCCTAATCCTCCTTCAACATTTTTTTGATTGCATCTGCAAATTTAGGATCCATTGCAAGAATATCCTTAATGCCACTCTTAAGATTCTCTTCCAAAGAATTTTTGTATTTCTTGCAAATAGAATCGCAAATTTCATCTGCCATTTTTTTGTCATATTTCTTAAGAGTGTTGTAAAACTCTTTCATGATAAGTTCGACTTCAACAGCCAGTTCAGCAGACGTCCCTTTCATTTCAATTCCATTTTTATCAATTTTAATCATTCTGCTTTTCCTCCAATTTCAATCTCTCATAATATTTCGGATACATCTTTTCTGCTTCCGGCGATACAGCCTCCGGGCAGATCTGATATCTCGAACCAGTAACGGTAACAACTACCTTGTATTCGCCAAAGTCCAAAATCTCTAACGCAGGGCTTGTGGTGTGCGTTTCTCCGTCGCGGAATGACGGGTTTCCGTAAACCTCGCCCTTGAAGTATTTCGGAATCATCTCCGGCGGCTGAATTTCCTGGCTGACTGCGTTGATCATGCACCAGTTTTTCAGAATCATATTGGCTTCAATCTTTCCGGCAATGCTTTTGAGCTTGTCCGCAAATGCGGCAACCTCTTCCGCCGGAACATCTACCACCGTAACAACACCTCTGGCACTGGAATTAATCTGGACCAGATCACCAACCTTGACATCCGTTTCGGACCGGTATGTATACTCACGTCCTGCCGGAACATTATCTTTTAAAAATCTACACTTAATCAGCATCACGCCACCTCGATTCTGAAATCTTTGTCATTTGATACCGAAAGGATGATCGTCTGCGTGTCCAGTGCTGGCATATTGCCCTCAGAAACACGCTCACCGTTATCAATGATTACTGGAGCCTTAACCCCAATGATGTCAGACAGCACATTGACGATTTCCAGACCAACAACCAGCTTTTCAGCACTGGAAGTAGTATTTTCACCGTATGGGCTTCCATTCTTCGTATAAACATCACAGACACGCTCAACGCCGCCGTTTTTCTGTTTGCGGAACATCTGGAAACGAACTGTTTTGAAATGCTTATTGATTTCATCAGTCAAATAGGAATCCTTTAATGTCTGGAACTTCTCACACTGGATCAAGATATTCTCCTCGTTTGCGATCATCTGTACCTTGGCCTTAAACTGAGTTTCCAGATCTGCCACACGATCTTTCGCATCAGAAGTTTTATCGTAAGCGGCAAATTTCTTGTTCACCTCTTCCAGTTCCTGCTCCCATTTGACTTTCTGGCCCTTCAGCTGCTCACGGTAATCAGCACCAGTATTCATAGATCTCAGGCCATCCTCACAGGTCTTGATCTCCAGAACCAGTTTTTCATAAAGCTGATTCTCTGACAGATCTGGCACTACCGGAATCTTTTCAAGCGCTTCCATAGCTTCCGTCTTCTCCTTGTTTGCAGAAATCTTCCGGTTCTTAGCAGCTTCCAACTTAGTATCTACCTCAACTTTATTGGCTTCGCATTCCTTGATTTTGGCTGCGCACTCACTGCCCCGTTCGTTGATATAAGCAATTTTCTCCTTCTTGTATGATTCAAACTCCCGTTTGGTGACCTCATACTTGTCAGCATGATTTTTTTCTCTCTCGACACGCGCATTAATCAATTCTTCCTTCTTTTCTGCCGGAAGCAGCTGTCCGCATGTCGGGCAAACAAAATCATCTGTCTTTAATTCTGGCAATGGCTCGTATGCCGGTGGCTGAGCTTTTTTCATCTCGTTATACTCACACATGAATTTATCCCGCTGCGCTTTACTTTCTGCGATAACACGGTCCAGCCGCTCAAGTTCTAACTCGCATTCTTTCTGTGCCTGCATTGCAGTACGGAAATCATCTTCTGCCAGGTCAATGCGCTTCTGCGCTTCCCGTCGCTGTTTGTTAAGTGTCTCGATGGCCGCATTCTCAATGGTGGACTGCTTCGCTTTTAACTCCATAATATGACGCTGTTTCTCGGAATACTCGTCAACCGCCGCGGTGGTGCTTTCCATCTTCTGGCCAATCTCATCCAGATTTCTTTTTATATCGTTGCGCTGCAGTTCCAGTTCAGCCACATCAACCTCAACGATGTCTCTCTGGCGCTCTGCGATAGACGCTGAGATCTTGTCCCGCTCCTTTGTCATGTCCGTAATGGAGCGTTTTGAAGTTGCCTTAATCTCTTCCAGAGTCTTGCCGGACTGGATCAGTTCCAGCAGTTTTCCATATTCATTATCATTGTTCGCTTTCAAAAGAATCTCTTCCTCTGAAATGCCATTTACCAATGACATGATCAGATTCAACTTTTCAGCCTTGGTCAGCCGGAAGAACGCCGTCGGATCCGTGATGAGCATGAACTCTTTCTCGGAAACAACATCCGAAATCCGGTTCTTGAACTCACTCTCGGAAATCTCTACGTTATTCCAGGAATAAATGTTCCGGTCACCCTCATGGACCTCTGTTTCCGTTCCGCGCTTGCGCACCCAGTTCTGTCTCTGAGTTTTACGAAGAACAACATCAGTGCCGTTGATTTCCATGGTCAGCTCAACCACAACATCCAAATGGTCGATGTCGATTCCTGCGGAATCGTATGGTCTCGGGCGGAATTCCTTGCCCTCGCTCTTTCCAGTGCTGGATTTTCCGAACAGCACCCAGAAGATGCCGTCTGCGATGCTAGACTTTCCGGTCCAGTTCTGCGCCGAAATCTCTGTCCGGCTGCCAAATTCAATTTCAAGTTCTCTGATTTTCTTGAAATTCTCGAATCTGGCTTTCTTGATTCTAATTTCTTTAGCCATCTTGCTTTTCCTCCCAAACCTCTGTATAATTAGAGGTGAAATTTTATTTCTTATTTACTTGATTCCCTTGTGGCTCCACCCACTTGGGAATTTTTTATAATCTCTGCATTCCATGTGTCGCTCTTTACATGATCATCAGCATTGTAAGAACGCTGCAAATCGTACATCCGGCTGCCAGAACGGTCATGCCGAACATTGCCGTCTTTCTTCTAATCATTTTTCTCACCCTTTCCAAATTTGCATAAACTATTTTGTTATCTATGTTTCTTCGCTCTCTTCCCTAAAAACAGGCCAATTTTAAAAGTTTCTTCACAGGTCAAATGCCTTGCCGGTGAAGGACCGAAGCAAGCATATATTGCTGGATACGGGATCCCGGCACCAACAGACAACTGATTTAGCGTGATGCCCTCTTTTTTGATATATTCGGAAATTTCATTTTCCATGGACTCACCTCCCGCTTGTCCAACTGTACCGCCCTCAAGCGGTTTTTCTCTTAAATCCAGGTCCCATTGCTTTGTCCTGAATCCGTTCTGATAATTCTTTCAGTTCCTCTGGTTTCAGATCGGAAAGAAGCATTTCCTTTCCGTCCACCTCCAGAACACTGACTACTTTAAGTTCTTTCAAAAAGGATCACCCCTATTTACAATATGCCGTGGTCGGCATGTTCGGTTTAGCATTTTGCCATTTACTTTTCGTCCTGTTTTTCTTATACTGGTCTCCATGGATCATCATTAAATAAGAAAGGAAACGCTAACTATGATAAGAAATAAAGCCGATTACGAAGAACTTACTGTAAGAATTCTAAATTCTGTTATCGAAGAGAAAGACCTCGACCGTAATCAATTTCCTGAATATACAGATTCTGATTTCGCATCCGTTTTGGAACAATGTATTAAAGAAGAATACCTAGTTGGTATTTCGTTATCCCGCTCCATTAATTCCAATCTGTATATAGATAAAATATTTACTCCTTACGTCACACTGAAAGGGTTAACTTTCCTCGAATCTGTTAAGCAATCAACGCTTGCTGAATCAGCCCATAAAATTTCTATCGCCGCAATCATAAAGGCAAACAAATCATTTATTTTGTCCGTGATTGCCCTACTTGTTTCCATTCTCATTAACGCAGATAAGATCGTAAGTAATTTGCAAAAGATACTATCTTATCTAGGTTTGCAATGACGTTCAGAAGAATTGTTAAAATCGAAATAGCAATAGTGCAATTCGCAATAGTACGATTCTCTTTTTTAGTAATGGATTTGTTTAATTTTTTTTCGTCATCTCTTGGCAACATCATTCTCACCCATCCCCTTCTTCCGCGAAATATTCCACTGGAACCTCAAAATCTGTAACTTTCCCATTTCCCTACCTCGCTTTTCTTTTTCGATTATGGTATACTGACCATATCTTTTGCGGAGGTATGTACTAATGTTCAAATCAATTTTTTCACTCGAAGCATCTATGCGAAAAGTGCTAAATTCAATCATTGTGAATGGGAATTTTTCTGATCTCGGTGTTACCCCTGGAACTGATATTTCGTACGCCGTCCATATATGTATTAAAAACTCCTACATTTCCAATCTATCAGAATGGAAAGACGGTAATGGAAATTATCATTATTCCGCACTTGGTACTCTCCACGTGACAGATGCAGGACTTAAATTCATACATGATACTTCTACTTTCAACCGTGCATTGAATTTCATTTTCCGATTTTTAAAAGGAACATTCGGATTTTTTATGGGCATTCTCAGCACTGTTCTGGCAGAATACATAATATGGCTTCTTACTTCAACGAAATAAATCCTATTTGAGCACCAATCAGAAGCCCAACAATGTTTCCAAGAACCAGAAAGATAAAGAACGAAATAAGTGTTACCATACTCGGTTTATCTTCTTTTTTCATAGTCTTTTTCCTTACCCTTTCTACTCCAGCAGCTTCTCAATAGGAACGCCAAGTTCGTCAGCCACTTTCCCGTCCGGCATTGTGATTTTCAATTTTTTTATTCCTTTACGAGATCTTCCACCTTGATTCCCATTACACTGGCAATCTTTTTTAAGGTATCCACATTTGGACTGACTTTGCCGTCTTTCCATCTGCTAATACATCCGGCTCCCAACTCTGCCGCCACTTCGATTTCCTGGAATGTGATATGTTTTTCTTTACAAATCTCTTTCAGATTCTCATAAACCATTGTTTTTCCTCCTTCTATAATATTTATGAATTTGCGATAAACATCAATTTTATATTGATTTATTTTGCGATATATAGTAAAATATAGTCACCACAACAATATTTGATTAACGCAAACCACCAGCGATTGCTGTTTATCGCAACTCATACATTCATTATACGCGATTTATGGCAATTGTCAAGATACTATTTGCGTTTTATCGCAACTTTTTTTTGAAAGGGCAACCATATGAGCGTAAAAGAAAACATACAGACTTTGTGTAAAGAACACAATATTTCAGGCAAAGACTTAGAAGAACAACTGGGTTTTGGAAAAGGATATGTTAGTAAAATAGATAAATCTAATCCGAATATCTCAAAGTTGCGAAAAATCGCAGATTATTTCGGAGTTACGGTTGACTATATTCTGAAAGGTAGTAAATTCCAAAACGAACAACCAGAATTAAATTCCAGAGACGAACGTGACATCAGTCGCCGTCTGGAGCAAACATTGGAAGAACTGGAAACTCAGCAGGGCGGCTTAATGTTTGACGGGCAGCCGCTGGATGATGAAACAAAAGAACTGTTGAAAGCCAGTCTGGAGCACAGCATCAGAGTGGCAAAGATTAATGCTAAGAAATACACTCCTAAAAAATATTTAAAGGATGAGTGATTACTTTGGATATCCGAAATGAAGTAGCACGCTTAAAGCGTTATTATAAAACCGATGATCCATTCGAAGTGATAGCTGGAAAAAAGATATTACTTCTAAATGAAGAACTTGGTTCTATCCGAGGATACTACAATCTGGTTCTTCGGCAAAAACAGATCCATATTAATTGCCGATTATCGGAACGCCAGAGAATATTCACTGCCACGCATGAATTGGGGCACGCCATTTTGCATCCAAAGGCGAACACTCCTTTTCTAATGGCAAATACATATCAGTCTGTCGATCGGCTGGAAATCGAAGCAAACAAATTTGCCGTGGAATTTCTGATTCCCGATGACGTATTGACAGAATGCTTTAAATATAATGAATATTCTACGGAACAGGTTGCTAGATTGTTAGGATTCCAGAAAGAATTGATTGAACTTCGGTTAAGATAAAGCATAAAAGAAGGACGCGCAATGAATATTGACAAGCGAGTGAATTTTTCTATAGATAAAAATTTGCAAAACAGTTTTCAGTCACATAATTATTTAAGCAAACTTGCCTATGATTTCCAACGTACCAACGCTTCTCAAATAGGGATTGACTTTAGCAACGTTACATTTATTGCTTCAAATTTGTTTGCCGTTCTCGGATCCATTCTTTTTGAATTTGATCAGCGTAACTCTGGAGAACAAAAACTTTATATTGGAGGAATGAACGAGCAAATCACTGAGGTGATTAAGAAAAATGGATTTTGCCGGCATTTGAACTTGGAAAAGTTGCCAGACATACACAATACCGTCATTCCGTATAAATATTTTCAAGTTGACCAAATTGAGGAATATGAACGATATTTAACCTTAAATCTCTTTACTGGAACCGTTGGAAATATTTTTTCAATTATGACATCCGAAGTTCGTGACGATATTCGGGATTCTTTATTGGAATTATTCAAAAACGTATCTGATCATACTTCATGTGAATACGTTTTTACATGCGGGCAATACTTTCCTAAAAGCTATACACTTTATTTTACTATTGTAGACATGGGGGAAACTATAACATATAATGTAAATAGCTATCACGACACAAACCATTTTCAGCGGCCCGCCAATCCGCTTGAATGGGCAATGAAAGACGGAAACACTACTTCCATAAGCGAAAAACCTCGTGGCGTTGGATTGGCAATTATTCGAGACTTTATTCTTTCAAACAACGGCGAATTCTTTATTTTCTCTCATAATGATACTTATGAGCTTCGCCATTTAAAGGAACGTTATAAAAAATTGGATTATCCGTTTCCTGGGACTGTGGTTACAATAGGTTTTAACCTTAAAAATTGTAATGAACATTATTCAAATCCAAACTTTTATCAATCGATTCAATTTTAGGAGGAATTATTATGGCAATGATTATTGATGTCGCAGATAAGATCAAAACACCTTCTGCGCTCGAGCAAGAACAAGGCGATATTATTTATGATGCAATTACAGATGCCTTTGAGAAAGGAGAAAATATTTCTCTCGATTTTAAAAATGTTGAAAGCATGATCACACCTTTTCTCAACAATGCTATCGGACAATTATATGGGAAATACACGAGCGAATTTATCCAAAGTCATCTGGATCTTAAAAATTTCCCGCCTTCAAAAAATGCAAAACTGAATCTTGTGATCAGCAATGCAAAAAAATTCTATGCTAACAAAAAGAATTTTACCCAAACAGCAAAGGATGTGTTAAATATTGAATAACATTCAAAATATATATAATTACACACCGAAATCGGAAGATGTCTTTATTTTTGACACGAATGTGCTAATTAAAATCTTTTACAACACATTAGGATCGCGCAATAGCGCTCCATACATAAATTTTTATGGGAAAGTTCTTAAATCAAAATCCAAGTTGTTGCTATCAAGCATTCAACTTTCAGAATTTGTGAATCGCTGCATTCGATTTCAGTTTGATTTATACAAAGAATCGCATCCTAATATTCAAAGCTTCAAGGAAGACTATAGGGATACAAAGGATTATAAAGACTGCATGGAAGCTATCATATCTATTGTGGAAAATGATATATTTTCTTCCTTTACTCGTGTCAACGACAATTTTGAATCACTGTCAGAAAAATGTTTATTGATGCATGGGTTTTCATATGATTTTAACGATGCCGTAATTGCTGAAATAAGCCGCTTTCAGAATGCACTTTTAGTGACAGATGATAGGGATTACGTTAATTATTTAGACAACTTACAAATTGTAACCAACAATCGTGCTATATTAATGTTTCAATCAAAAAAATAAAAAACCGCCCCACCATTAAGTGAAGCGGTAAAAACAACTGCTCTAAATGAACAATCGCCCTAGACAAGCATATTGTATCATTTCAGAGCAGCCACCGCAAGCCGAACTTTCGTTCGTTGCTAGCTGTTATTTTTGTACCTATTTTTAGGCACAACAAAAAGGAGATGATATAATATGGTGGCACCATTAAGACTTGAAATCGGTGCTGCATACATCCGTGTCAGTACGGATGATCAGGCCGAACTTTCTCCAGATGCGCAGCTGCGTGTGATCCAGGCAGAAGCCAAAAAAGACGGATTCTTCATACCGCCGGAATTTATATTTATTGAGCATAAGGGAATCTCTGGAAGAAAAGCCAGCAACCGGCCAGAATTCCAGCGCATGATTGCTATTGCAAAATCGCAGTCCCCCGCCCCATTCAAACGCCTGTATCTCTGGAAATTTTCCAGGTTCGCCCGCAACCAAGAAGAAAGCACTTTTTACAAAGGCATCCTCCGAAAGAAGTGCGGAGTTGATATCAAGAGCGTGTCAGAGCCTATCATGGACGGAATGTTTGGGCGGCTGATTGAGACGATCATCGAATGGTTTGATGAATACTACTCCTATAATCTGTCCGGCGAAGTAATCCGCGGCATGACAGAAAAAGCGCTGCGGCAGGGTTATCAGACGGCTCCGCCACTTGGCTATAAAGCCGTAGGCGAAGGGAAGCCGTTTATTATCAATGAGGATGCTTATAAGATTGTTGAATATATTTTCCAGTCCTATGCTTCCGGCATGGATATGACAGCTATCACCCGATACTGCAACGATCATCACTGGAAGACGCAACGGGGCAATTCCTTTGAACGGCGAGGAATCCAGCGTATTCTGCAGAACCGCTTTTACATCGGTGAAGTGGAATGGAACGGATATAAATTCGATGGCTCGCATGAAATCCGCAATACCATATCTGAATGCTTCGAGACAGTCCAAAAACGTATGCAAGAGGAACATAAGCCAGCCAACCGGCGGGATGTATCCGCTTCCATGCACTGGTTATCTGGAATTATTGTTTGCGGATCCTGTGGTGCTACACTAGGATATAACCGTGTAAGTTCCGGCAAACAGCCGTCTTACTTCCAGTGTTGGAAATATGCTAAAGGAATGCACAAAGGGTCCTGCGCTATATCAACCAACAAAGCAGAACGCCTACTTCTCAACTCACTCCATGAAGTTCTTGCTGCCGGAACCGTTACATATGAGCATGCGGAACAGCAGACAGCCAAAACCACATCAGAAAGTGAGCTTATAGAATCGGCTATCGAACGTGTAGCAGTAAAGGAACAGCGCGTTAAGGAAGCATACGAGGCCGGTATTGATACTCTGGAGGAATATAAGGAAAACAAGCTGCGACTTGCAGAAGAACGGAAAGACCTAATGAAGCAGTTAGAAGCCCTCTCTCCTGCCGACGATACCGCCGATGATCCCGGACAGGATGTTGTGCTTAACCGGATTAAAACAGTCTATGAACTGATATCAAATCCAGACGTGGACAGCGAAACAAAGGGAAATGCTATCCGCCGGATTGTGAAAAAGATTGTTCTCGACCGGGCAAAGGGCGAGTTTCGAGTAATCTACTACGCATAATAGAGCCAGAAAGCCGCATAAATAAAGGCTTTCGGAATATTATGGAGATTTACATTTCGGGCCACCGTATTGACTCATGATAAACTGTGCCATCTTCGGATTCGGCTGTGAAATTTTTACCGGATACTGCAGTCTTTTTTCATATCTCCACATCAGCGCATTCCTCCTTCCCATGGCCATGGCCCTTGGATCCAGTTCCAGGTATCTGCTTCTGCATTCGCGATCAGGAGCGGGCCATTTTCCTTCTCGTATGCACGGATTGCCTGTTCATTCATGCGCCGTGCATTTTGAAAATATTGCATGGCCATAGGGCATTTTGGATGCGTATCCAGATATAAAGTCGCTTCATCCAGTGCGAAGCCAGTTTCATATACATTCTGCAAAAGCCGGTCATTACATGTGCCCATTATCTGCACCTCCCCATCACAAACGGCAGGTCAAGCTCTGGGAAAATGGTCCCTCGGGTAAGCCCACGTTCTTTGTCATACACCTGGTTCCAGCGCTGTATGGGTGTATACGCCATTGCGACCGGCATATTGCGCAGACACTCTCTTTCTGCATTCGGTGCTGTCACTTGTCTGCTTTCATTGCTCTGGTCCAGCGGGCAGGAAGGTCTGTTGTTTCTTCCTGTTGTATTGAAACCAGAACCCGTATTCACATTTCCGGATGAAAGTGGTTGGTAAGGAATATCCGGCTGCATAGAATGCTGCATGGAACAAGGGCGGGAATTCTCTGCATTTCCGGCAGGCGGCTCAGGCAGATGAGGTCTCTGCATACAGCCGCATCGGTTATTGGAATAATCCATGATGAAAATCCTTTCCAGAGTTTCTAGTATCATCTTATGTGCCACAGAAAAAAGCGGTGCATAAGAATCATGTCACAGTCGCTCCCAGGGGTTGTCACCCTTGTCTCCCTCTGCTCATAAGATACAGTACAAGCAAGAAAAAAGGAGTTTTGATCATGTGTAACTGGAATGGATGCGGAAATAACCGTTGTGGTAACAACTGTGGTGGCTGGAACCGCGGTGGCTGCGGGAACTGTGGTAACAACTGCGGCAGATGTAATAACGGTTGCGGTAATGGCTGCGGAAGATGCGGCAATGACTGGGGATGGAATGGATGGAGCGGCTGCGGAAGTAGCTGCAATAATGGCTGCGGCTGGAATAACTGGGGCTGGGGAAGTTCCTGCGGATGGAACCGAAATACCAGAGAAGCGTTCCAGGATGGATTCCAGGAAGGATATGAAGCCGGATTCCGCGATGGATTCCGGGAAGGACGGGATAAGGACCACAGACCTGGAAGACCCGGGGAAGGAGGTGGACCGGGAGGAAGACCGGTTTTTCCTAGAGATGTAAATGATTCTGGCTGCGGATGCAGCTAAAGCGATCGGACGCATCACAGAGCATTCTGGCGGCGTATTTTAAGACTGCATAGAACGCGTTTTTCTACTATGAAATGAGCAAACTCCAGGGGTGTTTATTTTCACCTCTGGAGCTTGCTGTTTTTCGTTTCCTTTTTAGTTTGCTTTTTCGTGTTCTTTTTTCAGTTTTTCGTAACAGAATTTGATGATATCTTTTCTCGTTATGATCCCAATGAAAAGTCCCCTGTCATCTACCACCGGAACAAAATTCTGGTTCAATGCGCAGTCGATCATGTCTTCCATCCTGGATTCTGCCGTTACCGGCTTGTAATCTGCCCGCCGTGCAATGGACGCAACCGGGGCATTCTCTGCTTCTTTGAAATTCATCTGATATTCTTTCCGGATTCCCCAAAGCATGTCTCCTTCGGTTATCGTTCCGGCATATCTTCCGTCTTTGGATAACAGCGGAATGGTGGAATAACGGAACCTTTCCATCTTGTCCAGTGCCTGACGCACCGTATCATCTTCATAAATGTGAGCAACCTCGCTCTTGGGAGTCAGAAAAAATAAGATATTCATTGTTCACCTCGTATTGTATTTTCGCGGCACGGCCCGCTCATTGAACCAGACGGGTTTCGTGCATCTTTCTCTTATAAAGTAAGCATAGCAAATAATTTCGACGATTCTATGAACAATTTCTAAATTCTTTCGAAACCAAACACCACGATATCTACAGTCTGAGCTGTTTTCTTCATGAAATCAGGATATCTTACGCATCCCTACTCCAGATAATCCAACGGATCCACCGTTTTCTCTCCATGGTGCATTTCCAAAAAGACGTTGCTTCCTTCAATCGTATAGTATTTGGTTGGCTCTGCCACATAACCAAGGAGTGCCCCGGCTTCCAGATATTCCCCCTGCACCGCGGTGATTTCTTTTAACTGGCCGCAGGTCACAGTGTAATCGTTTCCGAGATCAAGGACCACATAATCACCGATTTCCTCATTGTTTCCCACTTCCAGGACCCGGGCTGCTGCCGGAGCTTCAACCGGGGTACTGACCTCACTCTGGATCACAAGGCCCGGATTGCATTTGTACTGCTCCAGAGTCGGAAAATAGATGGTCCGGTCCATACTGTAATCCAGAAGGACATTGCCTCTGGCCGGCCACAGCATTTTACTGGTGTCCGCAAAGTCCAGCACCAACGTAGCCGCTGCAATACCACCTGCTCCAGCTTCTCTTGCTTCCGCTTCGGCATTCTCACCACTTCCATTTCCGGAAGCTACCGTACTTTGCCCGTTCGGAGTCTCTGCATTTTTCTCCGGTCCTGCTTCTTTTGCAATGTGTTCCTGCTCTGCGACCGCATTGTCCTGAGCGTTTCCGGCCTTCGCCTGCTGCATTTCTTCCTGTGTACTTTCCGGATCCGGTACTTCGGCATTGGAATTTCCTGCAAGCGGCATCTGATCGTTTGCTTCTTCTGCAAAATATTCGTCCTGCCCCTGCATATCCACATATGGCTTCTGTTCCTGTCCGTTTCCTCTCTGGATCGTAACGACACCTGCTGCGGCAACCATAGTCAGCAGGCCAAGCACCAACATGACCAGGAATAATTTATCCCGGAACATCTGATTCATTTTCTCTTTCACCGTTTATCACCTCGGTAGTAGTTTTGCCAAAGTGCCTTTTCTTATTCAGTGACCAGCGAAATATTTTTATAATAATATTTTAAAATGTCTTCAAAGCTCCATCCTTCTTCCGCCATGGCTTCTGCCCCATGCTGGCTGAGTCCATACCCGTGCCCACGCCCTTTTGTCCGAACGATGATCTGCCCCTGGGATTTCGTGTCAATCGTAAAACATGCGGATGGCAGTTCCAGCGCATACTGCACTTCATCGCCCGTATAAGTTCCCGGTCCGATTTTCATCTGGAGCACATACCCGGCATCATCGCGTTTCACAACCTGGATCTCAGAAGGCAGGCGTGCCTCATCCACTGCCTTGGAATCATTCAGTTTTCCAATCCGTGCTGCAAAATCTGATAGATTAAATGCTGTTTCACTTTCCAATGTTGCAGAATGTCTGTCCTTGTTTTTCTGCTCATCCCACCTGCTCTCTACGGACTGCAGGTATGGATAATCAGCCTCCCCGGTCCTGGTCCGCCCGGCACTGCATTCATGAAATAAAGGCAAAATGTAACGGTCATCATACTTCATAACCATTCCTGCAGTTTCTTTTGCGGCAAGCTTGCAGCGTTCCAGACTCTCTGCCAGCTGTTCCTTCTGATGCACGGTCAGTCCTGCCCCGTCAAATGCTGTCCGGTCACCCAGGTAGTCCAGGTCCAGCTCTTCCTCCTGAATTTCCTCCCGCTCTCCCATTTGACGGTATATGTAAGTTCGGGCAATCACCGCCTGGCATTTCAAAGCCTCCTGACCAAGTTCCGGACTTGCCTGGCAGACTACGACACCCGGCAGATAATCTTCCACCGAAAGATACGTCTTGATACCATAACGTTCCAGAATAACGCGGCGGCTCTGGAACATGTTCCTGCTTTCCTGCTGTGCGGCTGCCAGGGCAGATTCTCCGGAACGATTCGTATTTCCAGATATACCAAGTCTATCTGACTGGCCCGGAATCTTCTGTTCAGCTGGCAGATCTGCTGCTCCCGCCTCCACATCCCCCTGCTCGGCATTATGCGAATTTCCTGTCCAGTCCTGTCCTGCTGCATGCATGCAAAAGAAAGAAAACATCCAGGACACCATAAACAAAGCCGCAAAGATCACTCCAATTTTTCGCATAAAAAATCCCTCCAGATTATTTCTAATCTATGGAGGGATTTCTGATTTTATGCCAGATTTACAGTTCTACCTTCACCTTATCCAGATGCCAGATATCTTTTACGTACTCTTCAATGGTACGGTCGGAACTGAACTTGCCGCTGCATGCGGTATTGAGCATTGCTGCCTTTGCCCACCACTGCTCATCGCGGTATGCCTCGTCTACGCGCTTCTGTGCGTCTGCGTACATCCGGAAGTCTTTCAGAATGAAGTAGGTATCTGCACGGTCGCTGCTCAAGGTATTCAGCAGGGAGTTGTAAATATCACGGAACAGCTCTGGATCGTTCGGTGCATAGTAGCCGTTAATCAGCTGCATCAGCACGCGGCGGATATCCTGGTCGTTGTTGAAGATCTGCATCGGATCGTAGCTGTGGTCGTGCTCCATGCGGATGATATCGTCAGAGGAAGTACCGAAGATGAACGCATTTTCTGCACCAACCTCTTCCACGATCTCAACATTTGCACCGTCCATGGTTCCCACAGTCAGGGCACCATTCAGCATGAACTTCATGTTACCGGTACCGGATGCCTCTTTACTTGCAGTAGAAATCTGCTCGCTGACATCGGCTGCCGCAAAGATGATCTCTGCGTTGGATACACGGTAATCTTCGATGAAAACAACTTTGATCTTGCCGTTGATGGACTTATCATTGTTGATCACATCTGCTACCGAGTTGATGAGCTTGATGGTCAGCTTTGCTCTCTTGTAGCCTGCTGCTGCCTTTGCACCGAAGATGAAGGTTCTCGGAACCATATCCAGGTTCGGGTTATCCTTCAGCTGGTTGTACAGATACATGACATGCAGGATGTTCATCAGCTGGCGCTTATACTCGTGCAGTCTCTTAACCTGAACATCAAAAATCGAACGCGGATCTACATCGATGCCGTTGTGCTCTTTGATGTATTTTGCCAGACGTACCTTGTTCTGGTACTTGATGTTCATAAACTCGTGCTGGCACTTCTCGTCATCCACATACAGCTTTAATTTGCTGATTACGGAAAGGTCAGTGATCCACTCGTCGCCGATCTTGTCGGTGATCCAGTCTGCCAGAAGCGGGTTTGCATGAAGCAGGAAACGTCTCTGGGTAATGCCGTTGGTCTTGTTGTTGAACTTCTGCGGCATCATCTCGTAGAAATCTTTTAACTCCTGCTTTTCCAGGATCTCGGTGTGCAGTCTTGCTACACCATTTACGGAGAAGCTGCCTGCGATTGCCATATGAGCCATCTTCACCTGACCGTCGTAGACAATGGCCATCTTCGCGATCTTCTCCTGGTTGCCCGGATATTTCTGCTGGATCTCGATGATGAAGCGGCGGTTGATCTCCTCTACGATCTGGTAGATACGCGGAAGCAGTCTGGAGAACAGTTCGATCGGCCATTTTTCCAGTGCCTCTGCCATGATGGTATGGTTGGTGTACGCACAGGTCTTGGTGGTAACATCCCATGCCTCTTCCCAGGTTAAATTGTAATCATCCAGAAGGATACGCATAAGCTCTGCAACTGCTACGGTCGGATGGGTATCGTTTAACTGGAATACGTTCTTCTCGTAGAATTTGCGGACATCATCATGCTTTTCCATGTACTTGCTTACGGCACGCTGTACACTTGCAGAAATGAAGAAGTACTGCTGTTTTAAGCGCAGCTCCTTACCTGCATAGTGGTTATCATTCGGGTAAAGCACATCACAGATGGTCTTTGCCAGGTTCTCCTGCTCCACGGCCTTCTGATAATCACCCTTATCAAAGGAATCCAGGTTGAAGGTGTTGATCGGCTGTGCATCCCAGATACGCAGGGTGTTGACTACGTTATTGCCATAGCCTACAACCGGCAGATCGTACGGAATCGCCATAACAGACTGGTAACCCTCCTGCACGAAATGCTCTCTTCCATTTTCCCATACGGTGCGCACATAACCGCCAAATCTTACCTCAGTCGCATACTCGGAACGGCGTACCTCAAACGGGTTGCCATCCTTTAACCAGTTATCCGGCACCTCGACCTGGTAACCGTTTTCAATTTTCTGTTTGAACATACCATAGTGGTAACGGATGCCGCAGCCATAAGCCGGGTATCCAAGCGTTGCAAGAGAATCCAAAAAGCATGCGGCAAGACGTCCCAGACCACCGTTTCCAAGTGCTGCATCCGGCTCCTGGTCCTCGATCACGTTTAAGTCGAAGCCAAGCTCATCTAAGACTTCCTTCACTTCGTCTCTTGCCATAATGCTGATGATGTTATTGCCCAGCGCACGTCCCATCAAAAACTCCATGGAAAGATAGTAAACGGTCTTTACATCCTTCTTCTCATATTCCTTATGGGTCGCGATCCACTCGTCGATGATGACATCCTTTACCGCATAGGCAACAGCCTGGAACACCTGGTTCGGGGTTGCCTCATCAATGGTGCGGCGGTACAGATTCTTCACGTTATCGACAACGCTCTTTTTAAATGTTTCTTTGTCAAACCCTTTGTTTGCAATGACTTTCATACTGGATCTCCTCTCCTCAGTTGCAGTCTGCCCTTATAAACCTTTTCAGGCCAGGCATGCCAATGCTGCCGCCCATGTGCTGCACGGGTGACAGCATTGCTGTTATATGTTGCGCAAACAGGAAACACCATCGCAGCAACATCTTATACATACCTTATTTTTCGCAGCTGTCATCTGTTGCTTTTTCAACACCCAACATTCCGGTCTCACCGTTAATATTCCACTCTTTTGCGTATCCACTCATCTGTCCAAGGAAAATGTGATCGGCAAGTACTTCACCTTTAATGGTGTCTGCATATTTCTTAAAGATAGCAGCGATCTTATCGTTATTATCCTGATATACATTAATATGATCGGTAACCTCAAAACCTGCTTCTTTTCGCATGGTCTGGATCTTGCTCACAACCTCGCGGACAAAGCCCTCTTCCAGAAGTTCCGGAGTCAGGTTGGTATCCAGGGCTACGGTTACATAGTTGTCACCCTCAGATACATAGCCTTCGGTCTGTGCCATCTCAATCAGGAGGTCCTCTTCGGTCAGAACTACCGGCTCGCCGCCGAAGTCAAACTTCAGTGCGCCCTCTGCCTTTAAGGTATCCATAGCGGCATTTCCGTCGATCTCAGACAGTGCCTTGCGGATATTGCCAAGCTGCTTGCCGTACTTCGGTCCGACGGTCTTAAGCTGCGGCTTGAAGCTGTAGGAAGTGAAGTTTCTCACATCGTCTACAAATTCAACGCTCTTGACATTTAACTCGTCCTCAATGATTTCTACGTAGAAGTCAGACAGCTTGTTCTCAGCCTTGACATACATCTTACCAATCGGCTGGCGGTTCTTGATGTTTGCAGTATTTCTTGCTGCACGGCCGAATACAACAATCTTTAAGACTTCCTCCATATCGGACTCTAACTGCTTGTCGATGAGCTTTTCCTCTACAGCCGGGAAATCGCACAGATGGATACTCTCCGGAGCTGTCTTGTCGATGCTTCTTACCAGGTTCTGGTAGATGTCCTCGGTCATGAACGGAATCATCGGAGCTGCAGCCTTGGAAACCGTTACCAGAGCGGTGTACAGCGTCATGTAAGCATTGATCTTGTCCTGCTCCATGCCCTTTGCCCAGAAACGCTCACGGCTTCTTCTGACATACCAGTTACTCATGTCATCTACGAATTCCTGCAGGGCTCTTGCAGCCTCCGGGATGCGGTAGTTTGCCAGGTTATCATCCACATCTTTGACCATGGAGTTTAACTTGGATAAGAGCCACTTATCCATAACCGGCAGCTTATCGTAATCCAGTGTATACTTGGTTGCGTCGAAGTTATCGATGTTTGCGTAGAGAACAAAGAATGCATAGGTGTTCCACAGGGTACCCATGAACTTTCTCTGGCCTTCCTGCACGGCTTTTCCGTGGAAACGGTTTGGCAGCCACGGTGCGCTGTTGATGTAGAAGTACCAGCGGATCGCATCGGCACCGTAGGTCTCCAGTGCATCGAACGGGTCAACCGCATTACCCTTGGATTTACTCATCTTCTGTCCGTTCTCATCCTGAACATGACCCAGAACGATAACATTCTTGTACGGTGCTTTGTTGAAGATCAGGGTAGAGATCGCAAGCAGGGAATAGAACCAGCCACGGGTCTGGTCTACTGCCTCGGAGATGAAATCTGCCGGGAACTGCTTTTCAAACAGCTCTTTATTCTCGAATGGATAATGATGCTGTGCGAACGGCATGGAACCGGAATCAAACCAGCAGTCAATAACCTCCGGTACACGGTGCATCTGCTTGCCGCACTGCGGACAGGTGATGGTGACATCGTCGATGAATGGACGATGCAGCTCAACCTCGCCGTTTGTCTCTTTATCCATCTCTTTTGCATATTTCTTTACAACATCTGCGTAGTTCGGGCTCATGGACTTTAACTCTGCCTGGCTTCCGATGGAATGCTGGCAGCCGCACTCACACTCCCAGATGTTAAGCGGGGTGCCCCAGTAACGGTTACGGCTAACGCCCCAGTCCTGAACGTTCTCCAGCCAGTCGCCGAAACGTCCTTTACCAATGCTCTCCGGAATCCAGTTGATGGTGTTGTTGTTGCGGATCAGGTCATCCTTTACAGCCGTCATCTTGATGAACCAGGATTCTCTTGCATAGTAGATCAGAGGTGTGTCGCATCTCCAGCAGTGCGGATAGCTGTGCTCGAAGTTCGGTGCGGAGAATAACAGTCCCTTCTCGTCTAATGCCTTTAATACCAGCGGATCGGCTTTCTTTACAAATACGCCTTCCCACGGAGTCTCTTTGGTCATCTCGCCCTTGGCATCAACCAGCTGTACGAACGGCAGGTCATATTTTCTGCCGACCTTGGAGTCGTCTTCACCGAATGCCGGTGCAATGTGTACGACACCGGTACCATCGGTCAGGGTTACGTAGTTATCGCATACAACATAGAATGCTTTCTTTTTCTGCTTCTCACAGATTGCAACTGCACAGTCAAACAGCGGCTCGTACTCTTTGTACTCTAAGTCTTTGCCCTTATAGCTCTCTAATACGGTGTACTCACCTTCAAGAACAGTATCGCAAAGTGCTTCTGCCAGGTAGTAGGTATAATCGCCGTTTTTCACCTTTACATAGGTTTCATCCGGGTTTACGCAGAGTGCCACGTTAGACGGCAGGGTCCACGGTGTGGTGGTCCATGCCAGAATGTAAGCATCCTCGCCCTTTACTTTGAAGCGGGCGATCGCGGAACGCTCTTTGACATCTTTATAGCCCTGTGCTACCTCATGGGAGGAAAGCGGGGTACCGCAGCGCGGACAGTAAGGAACGATCTTGAAACCTTTGTACAGAAGTCCCTTCTCCCAGATCTGCTTTAATGCCCACCACTCAGACTCGATGAAGTCATTGTGATAGGTAACATACGGATTGTCCATGTCTGCCCAGAAACCCACAGTGCCGGAGAATTTCTCCCACATGCCTTTGTATTTCCAGACACTCTCTTTACAGTGCTCGATGAACGGCTCCAGACCATACTGCTCGATCTGCTCTTTGCCGTCCAGGCCCAGCATCTTCTCCACCTCCAGCTCAACCGGAAGTCCGTGGGTATCCCAGCCTGCCTTACGCGGAACCATGCAGCCTTTCATGGTGCGGTAACGCGGGATCATGTCCTTGATGACACGGGTCAGTACGTGGCCGATATGAGGCTTGCCATTTGCGGTAGGCGGACCATCGTAGAAGGTGTAGGTCGGACCCTCTTTTCGGGAATCCATGCTCTTCTGGAAGATGTGCTCATCATCCCAGAACTTTTCAATTTTTTTCTCTCGCTCTACAAAATTCATATTTGTAGGTACTTTCTCATACATGCTTTTCTTTGCCTCCAATCTTTGACGCATGCAGCGGGACATCGTGTGTATAACTATCGAAATGGAATCCGGCTTGCCGGATTCCCGCGCCGAGGTGCGGCTGCTTTGCAGCCATCTGCCTCTGCACCGAGTGCGCATCCCTGCGGAGCGGCTTTTTTGTATCAGAGGATATTCCTCTGATACAAAAAAAGCCGTTCCCTGCAAACAGGAAACGACACTTCTTGCCACTTTTGACCACCTATTACTGCATACCAACATATGAGTTCCGGTTAACGGCGGAATGCCGGCGGGGCTTACTTGGAAGATTTTATTCTGACACTGTATAAGCAATTTCCGATTGTCTGCACGGTGTGCATCAGCAACCCAAAACAAATGGCAGATTTTCTGTACGTTCAGCCTGCGGCTCGGGAGTGATCTTCGACTGCTGCCTTACTTGCACCGGGCTTCCACCACCCCCGGCTCGCTCGTGCCTCCTGACCGTTGTTTATTGCTGGTCGCTTTCCGGCACCTGCGTTCTATACAGCGCTACTGTCTCCGTCATAGCCTTTTTGATATTACATTCTTTTTCATTATATTGATTTGTCTGGGAATTGTCAAGGTTTCCGCGGCCAGTCGGTTTGTTATTTTCCTGTCAATCGCATTGTTTTTTGAGAAAACTAATGGTATACTACTTATGTTTTACACAAATTTAACCGAAACCAGAAGGAGAACCGGTATGAGCGAACGTAACCTGACCCTGCTCACAGACTTTTACGAACTGACCATGATGCAGGGCTATTTTAAAGAAAAAGATGCAAACGAGACCGTCATTTTTGACGCGTTTTACAGAAACAATCCGGTAGGCTCCGGCTATTCGATCTGCGCTGGTTTGGACCAGGTGATCGACTATGTAAAGAACCTGCATTTTGAAAAAGATGACATTGATTACCTGCGCACTACCGGCATGTTTGAGGAGGATTTTCTCGAGTATCTGAGCAACTTCCATTTCAGCGGTGATATTTACGCGATCCCGGAAGGAAGCGTTATCTTCCCAAGAGAACCACTTGTAAAGATCATTGCCCCGATCATGGAAGCCCAGTTAATCGAAACTGCCCTGTTAAACATCATCAACCATCAGTCCCTGATTGCCACCAAGGCAGCACGCGTCGTCTATGCCGCACAGGGCGATGGAGTTATGGAGTTTGGTCTGCGCCGTGCACAGGGTCCGGATGCCGGTATCTATGGTGCCCGCGCTGCCATGATTGCCGGATGTATCGGTACTTCTAACGTACTCTGTGGAAAGATGTTCGATGTCCCGGTCAAGGGAACCCACGCACACAGCTGGATCATGAGCTTCCCGGACGAGCTGACCGCATTCCGCACCTACGCAAAGCTGTATCCAAATGCCTGCATCCTTCTGGTCGATACTTACGATACCTTAAATTCCGGTATTCCAAATGCCATTAAAGTCTTCACTGAGATGCGCGAAGCCGGCATTCCGTTAACCTTCTACGGAATCCGCTTAGACAGCGGTGACCTGGCTTACCTGTCCAAGAAAGCAAAGAAGATGCTCGATGCAGCCGGATTTTCCGATGCAGTCATCTCCGCTTCCAACGACTTGGACGAGACCCTGATCTCTTCCTTAAAGCTTCAGGGCGCAGCCATCAACTCCTGGGGTGTCGGCACCAACCTGATCACCTCCAAAGACTGCCCATCCTTCGGCGGTGTTTACAAACTGGCTGCGATCCAGGACAAAGCTACCGGAAAATTCATCCCGAAGATCAAGCTTTCCGAAAATGCAGAAAAGATCACCAATCCGGGCAATAAGACCATCCGACGCATCTACGACAAGGAAAATGGCAAGATCATTGCTGACCTGATCTGTCTGGTTGACGAGGAATACGACACCAACAAGTCCCTTCTTCTCTTCGACCCGATTGAGACCTGGAAAAAGACCCACCTGGCACCAGGCAGTTACACCATGCGTGAGATGATGGTTCCGGTCTTCTTAAAAGGTCAGTGTGTCTACGAGTCCCCGAAGGTTATGGATATCCAGAAATACTGCAAGAAAGAACTCTCCACCCTGTGGGAAGAGTCCCTGCGACTGGAATACCCGCACCGCGTGCATGTGGATCTGTCCAAGCCGCTGTGGGATATGAAGAACCAGCTGCTTGACAGCTATCACTATCACGAATAAACAATATTGCACAGTAAATAGCATAAGTCCGAAAGCCCCCGCCCCGCCATGCGTAACCGCATT